>Ga0299912_10000005_pt1:205000-462487 | contig 462487 bp, 383 predicted proteins | sample RVTome_2_FD_207667 | JGI IMG/M metagenome (GOLD analysis project Ga0299912, IMG submission 207667) | Soil microbial communities from uranium-contaminated site in the Upper Colorado River Basin, Wyoming, United States - RVT95D214 (version 2) ... | reverse complement strand
AACAATTACTCAAAGCAATGTCCGTATAGAAATCCGAGATATTCGGATAATTGTTACGGTATGGCAACGACACCCAGTTCTTGTCCGTTAATGATACATTCTCGTTTAATACCTGCCGAAACTTGAAGCCCATATTCGATGGATAAGACCGGTTATTGGTCTGGTCAACCGCCTTGACCAAGTAATAGTAATTTTGAAATGAACTCAAGACGCTTATATTGGTAAAAAACGTGTCCGGCTGATTGACAAACCCGACTGAATCGGCTGAACCTGGCGCATAACTGGGAACGGTGTTGCGGTAAACCACATATCCTCTCATATTTTCAACGTTGTCCAGCGTATCGGTCGTGACCTTTCTCCAGGTCAACCTTACATTATTGCTCGTTTTAACGACGCTGACTATATCCGGTCGCATGGGCGGGATGACATCGGTTACTATCTGAAGATACAGGTTAAGACCGCCCCATCTTTCGCCGATGAACAGATCAAGGTCGCCGTCCGCGTCGATATCCGCAAGATCAGGACAGGTATTTTCCTCGACATTGATGCCGCCAAGCGCGCTGGTTACCAACGCAAATGACGGACTTGAAGGCGTACCGGTATTCTGGTAATGATATGTCGTCCCATAACCCTCACCGATGAATAGGTCAAAATCGCCATCATTATCCAGGTCGGCAAACCGCGGTATACTGCGGTCGCCGACATCGATGCCTGAATAGTTATTGGAAACATAGGTCCAGGATGGGGTTGAAGATGAGCCATCGTTCCGGTAATACCAGATCGTTCCGTCCAGACAGCCGATGAACATGTCCTTGTCATTGTCGTTGTCAATATCCACGAACACGGACGCGGCGTAATCTCCGACGTCAATGTTGTTGTAATTACTGTCTATCCGGGTAAAATCGGGTGTCGTAACGCTGCCGTCATTGCGGTAGTAATAGATGTTGCCCAGCAGGTTGCCGATGAACATATCATAATCATTATCGCCATCGATCTTAACGAACGTCGGCACGCTGTTATCTCCAACATCAATACTGTCATAATTCTCGCTGATCATGGTCCACTGGTGGTTTGCGGTCGTTCCGGAATTCTGGTAGTAATCGATGAAACCAACCCACTCGCCGGCGAAAAGATCTTTGTCACCGTCATTGTCGATGTCCACCAGCGTCGGCGTGCATGACGAATTCATGTCGATGTCCACATAGTGCCTTCTCACGAAACTCCAGGAAGGGCTGCTGGCATTACCGGTATTCCGGTACCAGTTGACGTTGCCGATGTACTCGCCGATGAACAGATCAAGATCGCCGTCATTGTCGATATCCACGAAGGACGGCGCGCTGGTGTTGCCCACGTCAGACGTGTAATTACTCGTGACGTAAACCATATTGGGCGATGCCGGAGTGCCAGTGTTTCGGTAGAAATACACCGTGCCTTCGGCGCAGCCGACGAACAGATCATAATCGTTATCCGCGTCGATATCCGCGAACCATGGTATGCTGCGGGTAATAACGTCTATGGAGAACCAGGTATTGGAAACGAACGTCCAGGAAGGTACTGTTACTGTACCATCATTCCGGTAATAGGTTATCGTGCCGTCCTGCCGTCCGATAAAAAGGTCAAAATCATTGTCACCATCGATATCGCAGAAATAAGGCGCGGAGAAAGAACCTACGCTGATGCCCGCATAGTTGTCAGTGACAAATATAAAAACGGCGCTTGCCGCTGTGCCGTCGTTCCGGTAATAGTTGATGTTGCCATCCTGTTCGCCAAAGAACAGATCGTAATCACTATCATTATCGATATCCACGAACGCCTCTATCGAGCGGTTCTCGACATCGATGGATTGGTAAAATTCGGTCATGAACGTCCAGTCAGGGGCGCTCGCGGTCCCGTCATTCCTATAATAATGAAGACCGCCATGCTCGCCCCCGATGAAAAAATCGTAGTCATTGTCGTCATCGATATCCACCCAGAAAGGCCGCGAGTAATTGACGCTCCCTGAATATGCGCCGGCGAGCAGGATGCCGCCGACATATTCTTCAAGGACCCGGTTCCAGCTCTGGCCGAACACCATTAATGCGGAACATATCAGTAAAATACAAATTTTCTTCATTTTATCTCCTTTGATCAATAAACATATTATCTTTTAATATAAGCAATAATAACCAATTGTCAAGACTTAAGTATCGTTTCGATATCTATCGGATAATACCCAAAAAAAGACCCCCAGTTTGACTGAGGGCTTTTTATATTCATTATTTTCTACTTAACAACTATTATCTTTTCTCGAACGGTCTTGTTTTTCGCCGACAACTGATAAAAATAAACCCCGGCTTCTACCTCGGCGCCCGATCTGTCCCGCTTATCCCATACATAGATCGCTGGTTTGCCAGTTCCCCGAAGCTTGGCATTCCTTACAACCCTGCCAACGGCATCAGTTATTTTCAGATCTCCATTTTCGTTTGCAGGTAATGTATAATGGATGAATATTCTTTCGGCACGAACTGGACTCTGCGAAATGGCATAGAATAATGGATCAATATTATTTGTCTCGGCTATGTCAGTTGAAGCAGTGGTTCCTGCTGAATAGGTGAATGTTAACCTGGAGGTTACTGTTGTATCGTTTGTCCAGTGGACGGAAACCGGAATGAGAACAGCCGTGTCCACCTCCCAGGCAGGGATCACGATCGAACCTGCCGCGTTCGCGTCCAGCAACATAAGGTGCTCATAAGAAACAGTGCCCCTTGTCGCAACCACATAAGCGCGCCAATTATAGCCGTCCTGACCATCAAAACTGAGGGTCAGGTTCTGGTTACCGTCGGTCACGAATTCGATCAGGTCCATTCCACCCGGACAATACGGACCATGGCTCCCTTCATCGCCACTGGCTGGATAGGTCGTATGCCGCGCATGGAGGATCGCTGTCGTGCAGCTTTCAGCGCGGTAGAAATGAAGATTATCATCACGACCGCCGGTAAAGTAACGCCATATCGCATAGTGGCCGACCGCATTGGCCAGGCTGCCATTATAATTTAACTTCAAAGCCGAATCGGCATCCCACAAACAATGACTGCCCGCGTGCTGGCCGCATAATGTCCAGATCAGACGCGGCGTGTCCGGACCGTAGTATTCAGCCTGGAATTTTGGCCATAGACCAGCTGGATATTCAAAGTTGCTATAGGTAGTGTTGATCTCCCACCAGGAACGGGTGAGCGGATTATCAGTATAATCAGTGTTTTGACTATTTCGCCATAAGAGCGTGCCGCACCCCGGGAAAAGGATATCTTCCATCCAGCTGGAAGTATTTTCATAGTACCACCAGTATGGTTGTTCAAAACGGCTGTACCTGTACTGGCATGAATGATGGAACTCGTGCGCCGTGAGCGCTTTGAGCCTCATGAACCTCGGAAACGGATGATGGACTGAATCCGTGCAGACCTCTATCCAGCTTGAATAACCATCAGGATAGGGAGTGGTGTAATTGGAATCATGGTAAGACACGCCATAAGCGCCGATGTTCACGGAATGACGCAGGTAAATGTCAAAAAGATCATCCCCGCCGATACCCTGATCGGGCGGTGGAACTGCCCACCCAAGTGCCGTAGCCCTTACCCAGCAACTCTCCGCATAAACCGCTACTGACTCCGCGTATGCAAGGGTTGTAGAATCGCTATAGCTCCTTGCATAATGAACCCGGACATGTGTCTTGATCCGGAAATATTCAGTTCCAGTATACGTAGGCCGGCTCGGTCGAACCAGTATGGATGGATCAGGGGTGTGGTCGGGAAGACCGCATTCAGGCACTTTTTGATCTTGCCGGACAATGACTGCGGTGTTCCCCGCAAAAGCCTGGGTCGAGATCAAAATAAAAAGGAGCGTTAAAAGAGTTTTTCTTTTCATGACCGCCTCCTAATCCGGGATCAACGCTGGTTCAGCCTTACTACTCGTCTGGCCTGTCTGATAAGCCCTGATTTCGGGCTGTTGGATCTCTTCGGTCACGACCTCCGCATCTTCAGCCTTGAGTATTTCAGTGTAGGGCGCTTGTTCATATCCTTTGGCCCTGCCGATGGCGATCCAGTCAAAAGCCGCGCTCGATCGTCCGTTCAAGAGTTCCTTTGCTTCAAAACCATCGCTTGATTTGCTCGTGACGAAGATACCATTACATTCAGAAGTGGGCGTAATGATCACCTTCAACGGAATGTCATGCGACAAAACATTTTGATAGGTCCGGTCAAAAACGATCAAGGCATGACCGTTAGTGAGTGAACTGCTGCCTGATATTACGATCTCCATATCCGGACTGGTCATGGAAAAGCCGGTCTTTCCTTCACCAAGGAATGTCTGCCAGCCTCCGCTCGCATAACCATGACCTTGAACGTATAAACCATTGACCGTGCCGCCCGTACCGGTAGTATTCCAGGCGGTCAGCGCGTAATAATCGTTGTTGGCGTTCCTGAAATAACCACCCCGCAGGTCATTGCTGTTCGCGTAAACGCCATTGCCGGCCGCGTTGTACACATAGACCCCATGCGAACCCGTCGTACCGACATATAAACCTCTCGAACCGGCATTCGTCACGTAAAAACCATCTCCGCCAGCCTGGGAAACGGAAACGCCGTCATCGGCTACATGGTAAAGCCACATACCGTCATAACGCGCAGAATCGACATAAACACCATAATCGCCCTGACCGATAGTTATTGCGTCATCATCCGCATTGGTGATCTTCAAGCCGAAACTATCGGCATCATTGACATAAACGCCGCTCCTGCCCGTGGTGCCCACGTACAAACCGTTTTCACCGGCGCTGTCAGCACTGAATCCATCTCCTACAATGCGGTAACCCCGGAACCCGTTGCCCGCTGCCCTTTGCACATAATAGGCTGAACTAGTGGATGTGTGCGTGGATTCTACACGGACTCCTGAATACTCCGCGTCATAAATCTGTATACCGTACACGTTCGCGCGATCCACGTATACGCCGCTCCCGACTGTTGAATCGATCCGGACGCCAGCGCCATTGGTTGTTCCAACCATAACACCGTCACTGAGGGCGTGCCTGATGTAGACCCCCCTGCCGGCTGTTGAATCGACCGACAAACCTACTGATGAACCTTCTTTTGCGTAAAATGCCGGTCCGGTCCCGCTGAATCCTGCGACACCGGCTTCAATATTCGGGCTGCTGGAATATGACGTACCATAACAGCCATACACCGCCGGCCTGCCATTTGCATGACGCCCAGACACGCCGGCACTGCCGATATCATTGGCTGATCCTTCACCGCGAATACCGGCACCACTGCCAAGGTTCACGGCATTTATCGCTGGATCAGTTGAAAGCGAAGCAGCACGGTTCACAACGAGCCCGGCGCCGCTGCTGGTCGCATTGACTTTGAATGTGGGACTGGTTGAAGCGGCATACATGGAATCAGGTCCCTGCACGTTCACGTACCTTGCGTCCAGGTTCGCAAATGCTACATTTTTTGCATATTCGGCAGTGTCCGAATAAGTCGCGGTATAGGCATAACCAGCCGCGGTTATTCTCGTTCTCGGCGCCATTACCTGTCCGCCGATGGTCAATTCCAGCCAGCGGCCTGTTCCTTTGGTGAATACCGTATCTGGAATGGGTGTTATGCTGCCAAGTTGCACATTGAAAATCCCTTTGGAAACCGCAACTGTCTGGGTCTCGGTCCATTTTGAAGTGCCATTCGTGGCCGCATTATAGATCGTGAAGATCATGGAAAGCGAAGGGTTTTCGATCGGATTGCCGCTGGCGTCAGTGACGTATCCCTGATAATTGATCATTGTCGGCGATAAACGCGCTCCCATGTCCTCATGTAAAAAAGCTGTTTGACCTACTGCCATTACCGCAGTCATCGCCATTAATGTCCATAATTGTTTTATCATTGCAACTCCTTTCATACTTCAAGAAAGATGAACTATTTACAGCAAACTCCCCTGTTTGAACAGGGGAGTTTGTTTTTTACCGATAATTTTGGTATGTCACCACAAATAAATATCGACAGGCTATTTCTGTAAGATCAATTTCTCCGTATATTTATTGTGTTCCGTTTTCAGCTCAATAAAATAAATTCCCGACGGCAACTCAAGGCCGTCGTCATCGGTGCCGTTAAAGACGACTTCGCGCGACGCCGGCAGTGTACGCACAAGCTTGCCGCTGGTATCGTAAACACTGAGATTCCCTGCGGCTTGGCCAAGCCTTATGATCACCTGCCCCCTTGCCGGATTCGGGTTGACCGACAGAGGTATTACCTGTCTCGCTGATCCCTGTTCCTCAATGCCGATGATCGCTAGGGGCAATGAATTCTGGGACAGTTTTGACAATACCCAGAGCGTATCCGTGCCTATGATCCGCAGGGTTGGCGCGTAAACCAAACGCAACGCATAATAATATGGACCGGCCACCCCAACGGAATCGATATGGGTTGTGTCAGTGTACGCATTGATAACACCACCGCCATTCGGGATGAGTCGTGTCCAACCCGTTACTCCATCGTCACTACGGTAGATGGCATACCCGGTGATCGGGTTGTAATTAAGTTGAATCAGATCAAAGGTAGCTGTATCATATTTCGCGGTTCGCCATGTTAATTGGGGGTAGTTTCCATTATGACTCGTATCTATGCTAGCCACAACACGCAGACTGCAATAACGTGCTGAATCTGGACTATAAGTGTTATCTGCCTTGCTAACAATCACCGAATAAAAACCCTTGTGGTTGATGGTCCCGGCAGCACTATCATATTCAAAGGCACAAATATTCGTATCACCCTGCGCGATCGGATAACCATTAAGAACTGCAAAATTGTCATCGTCGCCTTCAGCACGAGACATGAAGATGGCACCCGCATGCGTCCAATATCCGGCGCCGTTGTCTTCAGTAATCTGGAAATGTGACCATATCGTATCGCTCATCGTGCGCGCATTATCAAGAACGTACCAACGGAAGTAGAAGGCGGTCGTTTCCGGAACAGCGACTTTGCCTCCATACCGCATCCAAAATTGGCATAGATCAGCCTGCGCCAGACCAACAAATATACATCCGATCAAGATTATTAACCTGATAGTTTTCATATCATTACCCCCTGTGATCATCTATTTCGCCACAACTATCTTGTGAGTCGCGCTGAAATTTCCGGCCATAAACTTGCAGAAATACACACCCATACCAACAGGACGGCTCATATTGTCTAAAGCATCCCAATTAACGTTATAGTAACCTGGTTCCATTACCTCGTTCTTCAGGGTCCGCACCAACTTCCCCGCGATATCATAAATCTTCAATTCTACGTGCCGCGTCTGCGCCACCGCAAAGCTGATTGCAGTCTGACCCGCAAACGGGTTCGGTCGCACCTGCCCCAATGCAAAAGCTACCGGGATCGGTGCAACGCTACCAGACTGTACACCATCTGCGATCTTATCCGCGATCCGCGGATAGAATCCAGATTCCCAACCACCCGCAAATACCAACTGCAATTCATATTGACCTTCCGTCGCAGCGTTGTTTATGGTAAAGGTCGTTCCCTTGATGATCTTATCGTTCAACCGCCCACAGATTTGGTTGTCCGATACCCGGTACACACTGTATCCGATCACTAAAGGATCTTCAACCGCGGTCCAGCTCAATGTCGCACTACCATCCACGTTCTGTTTTATCTCAACTTCAGGCACCGCACTAAGTGTAATGTCTGACAGCTTCACCATGTCGCTTTTGCCATCCAGCCGGTAGCTCGCCGTGCCATAAAAGCCTTCCTTACTCAGCAATACCACCACCTCATCACCAGCGCGCCATGCCGTCGGCAGATTGCCCAGCTCAGCCCACCACACCGTCGCTTTACCATTACTCCTGATACCACACGACTGCACGCTCTCGGTCAGTAGCTCATCAGGACGGGACACGACATAACACCTCATCGCTAACCCCGATGCATCACCTTTAATCCGACCACGGATCGAATACGGCTGACGATCCTCTTGTTGCCTGCTGACATCAGAACGCCTGACCGCCAACGCGTCATCCGAAATAACACTCGCTCTCTCCTCGTCCTGGATCACCGGCCAATTCGGATCCTTGATCACCGCCATCGTGCCCAAACGCTCTTTCACCGGTGTTGAAACAATGTCATCACCCCGGTTCGTATACACATCAGGCGTCCATGCCGCATCGGTACTCACTAAGATCTCATAAGCAATACCCAATACTACCGGATAATCATTGATGAACATCTCCAGATCACTGTCCCAGTAACAGGTTGTATATAACTGCGTCACCGCATCCAATTTCCGGATCCCATAACATACGCTAATCCCAATATCCGTGTAGGCATCCGAAGCATTCGCATAACTGGTATTGTAGGGAATCGAAACCCAATTCTTATCCGTTAAACTCGCATTCTCGTTCAAACTGATGCTCAAATTGGGATTATGCGCACCCGTAATCCGAACCACTGTATCCACCTGTGCCAAAACCTCATAACCCGTACCAGCCACCGCCGCATAATCATTGATGAACATCTCCAGATCACTGTCCCAGTAACAGGTTGTATATAACTGCGTCACCGCATCCAATTTCCGGATCCCATAACAATTACTCAAAGCAATGTCCGTATAGAAATCCGAGATATTCGGATAATTGTTACGGTATGGCAACGACACCCAGTTCTTGTCCGTTAATGATACATTCTCGTTTAATACCTGCCGAAACTTGAATCCCATGTTGGATGGATAGGACAGGTTCCGTCCATAATCAACGGCTTTCACCAGGTAATAATAGCTCGTGCCAGACCCAACCACGCCGGCATCGGTGTAGTTCGTATCCGGTCCCGTGCTGTTACCGACATAAGTTCCCGTACCCGGGATATAATTCGGTGTTGTGTTCCGGTATACCGAGTAATATTCGATGATTTCGGGGTTTCCGTTGACATCGGTCAAGACTTTATTCCACGTTAGCACCACGTTGTCGCTTGACTTGATAGCGCGCACCACGTCCGGAGGAATGGGCGCGATCCAGTCAAAGGGCTGCCAGAAACCGATGATCCCCTTGTAAGTGCCGCCCGCGACACTGCCGATCGTGGTCTGGCTTATTGTGCCATAAAGAATATAACCGGTAGAAGTGGCTTTTGTACCGCCCGAAGAGATAACGTCTTTTACAAGATCATATTGTCCGAATAAGACAAATGGTATTAGCAACAGAGCAAAGTACTTCATGGAATCCTCCTTAAGTTATTATAAAATTTATCACGATTCACTTTATTAAACACCCAATTTCGTAATGCAATGTTGATTATTCTTATATCATTATACTTAAATCTATTTGCCTGTCAAGCGTTGATGGCGCCAGAATTTATTAAAAGCGTTTCACTGGCAACCTTTTATCGCAGGCATTTTCAAAGATCACGCAGTGCGGTACTGCCTTATATTATACACACAACTTATTAAAAACCTATTAATCCGCTCAACCCCTGTTTTTTATCGAATTTTCAGCACTTTTGATCCAATATCAAACAACAATATTGTCGATCAGCCTGGTCTTCCCGAAATAAACCGCGGCGGCGATAAGCACCCCCTTTTGTATCCTTTTCATATCGGTCAGGTTTTCGGCGTCGACCGCCCGGATATAATCGACCCTGCCTCCCTTGTTTTTGATCATTTTTCTCATGGTCCGAAGAGCTTTTACCGCGGAGCATGATTCTTTCCGGCAGAGCCGCTTTACCCAGCGCAGGCTTTTAATTATCACCGCGGCATTTTTTCTTTCTTTTTCAGTCAGATATTTGTTGCGCGAACTCATTGCCAGGCCATTACTTTCCCTGATCGTCGGTGCGGCGATTATCCTGATATCGAGGTTAAGGTCCTTTACCATTTTTTTGATGATCAACAGCTGCTGGAAATCCTTTTTTCCGAATATGGCGATATGGGGTTTAATGATATTGAACAGTTTCAGCACTACCGTCGCCACTCCCCGGAAATGACCCGGTCTTGACGCGCCGCATAGAATTCCGCTCCATCCTTGCACTTCAACGAAAGTTCTGTAACCATGCGGGTATATTTCCTTTACCGTCGGATAGAATATTATGTCCGCGCCCTCGCCTTTCAAGAGCGACTGATCGTGTTTGAGATCTCGCGGATAACGTTTGTAATCCTCTTTTGGTCCGAATTGGGTTGGATTAACAAAGATAGAAACGACAACGAGGTCGCTCTTTTTGCGGGCAGTTCTTACCAGGGATAGATGACCCCGGTGCAATGCGCCCATGGTCGGTACAAAACCAATGGTCAAGCCCTTACGGCGCTCAAGACCGATGATCTTTTTAACCTGATCTATGTGTCTTACGATCAGCATATCGTGTCAAAAGAACAATGTCCGGCTATCTTACGATCAGCAGTTTGCCCGTATATTTATCTTTGCCGGCGACAACCGAGCAAAAATAGACGCCCTGCGGCAGGTCTTTGCCGGCGTCATCGCTCAGATCCCAGTACTCCGTGTAATGACCTGGGCTGCATGATCCGTCAACGATGGTCTTGACCTTTTGTCCGGCCGCGTTGTAGATCGCGATCCTGAGGTCAGCCTGGTCTGAAATGCGAAAACTGATATTCAAGAAATGACGCGCAGGGTTAGGAAACGCGGAAAAATGTGCCAGCGCGCTTGAGCCGAACTCGCCGACCGTTACGCCGCTGTAGATGCGGAATCTGAACAGGTGCGGCGGCACGTCCTTTGGTGAAGTCCGGCGGATATTTTGCGTGTTTTTCGCGAGAATATAGTAATACACCGTATCGCCAGCCGTCTGGTGCGGTATGTACGCGGCGTACACGCCCTGCGTGTCAACGACCGAGTTCAGCGCCAGGGTGCTGTACGAACCGTTCGCGCCGACCTTGTAGAATACAAGCGTGGATTCGGCACGCAGGCTGCTTGACGTTATTATCCGGCACCGTATCCGGTACGTACTGACCAGGTCGCTGGTATCGGGATACGGATAGTGTCTGACATGAACATACTGGGATGCCGGCACCTGCATGGCGATGCAGTGGATCGCGCCGCCCGAACTCGCCATGGACGAACAGTTGATGCCGACTATTTCATAGCCGGGCAGGGCGTTCTGGTAAGCGGCAAGACCCTCGGGGTCTTCGGGCAGGCTCCAGGTAGGAACCAATACCTTATTGTTGACGAACAGCGAATTCAGATAGGTCGGCGGCGCGTCCGAAGTTGTCCAGGGCATGATGACCCGGACTACCCGGTAATTGAATCCTTCGCGGTTCTTCATGTGCGTGATCGAATCGGCCCGGTTGTTAAGCACTGTATCGTTTTCATGTCCGGCTTCGTAATCGCCGACCATGACCAGCGTGTCATTGAGGATCTTTGTCCACAGGTCAATATGACCCGTATATTCTGTTCGCATTCGCTTCATAGGCGCGGTCAGTTCCAAGCCGCTATAGTTGCGCATCATCGTATCGATCGTATAGGCAGAATAACCGGGATTTTCTTCGTATATCAGGCTGCTGAAAAATCCCCTGCCCAGGCCATCAACCATAAAATTACCGCCCGGATGCTCGAGCGGCGAACCGTAGACCGGGATCCCCCATGCCTGACCGATCCGCCAGGGGATCGTGTCGTCGGAAGGCCGGGGACGGTTGTATTGAAAATCGATGATGCCTTCGGTTCCATCCTGCCTGCGTATGAACCATGGACCATAATCGCGGATCCAGACCGAGTTGTTGGGGAAGACATAGAACCTTACACTGTCAAGCGGAACACCGCCGCTGGTCAAATAGCTTTTTATGCTTGTTGTATCCGAAGCATAACCGGGAATGATATACGCCTTGCAGGACGAGACCACTCCACGGACGATCTCGCGTTCCACCGTGTTATATGAACCATAGATCCACGTCACCCAGACGCCTCTCAGCGGTTCGAATTCAGCCGGCGTCTCGACCCAGCCGCCGGGCGGCGCCGTGATCACATGCCCCTGGCCGATCTTGTCGATCCTCAGGCTTTCCTCGGCGGTCATGTACTTGGGCAGAAATACGTTATTGTCAAGTTGGACTGAAAATAGAACAAAACAAATGATCGCGCTCATCCATCCTCCTTTATTTTCTTTCGCAGCTATTATATATCATATACTTGCCAAGTCAAGGCAAGCAGCCCGGCATTTATACGAGTTTCAGGTCAGTCCCTTTAGTTTTTCAAAGAATATATCTTTTATTTCGTTCAACCGGCTGGCGGTCTTAGCCTCGAACCGCAACACCAGGACGGGCTGGGTGTTGGAAGCGCGTACCAGTCCCCAACCGTCGCCAAAATCCACGCGCGCGCCGTCAATATCGAGAACCGGATAATCCTTCTTGAACGCTCCGGTCAATTCCTTGACAATACCGAATTTTTTCTCGTCCGGCACGTCGATCCTGATCTCCGGCGTTGAGAAATATCTGGGCACGCGCTTTGCCAGGTCCGATAGTCCGACACCATTGCCGAGTATTTCCAACAGACGCAGGCTCGCGTAGATCGCGTCGTCATAACCAAAATAGCGGTCGGCAAAGAAAATATGCCCCGACATCTCCCCGGCCAACGGTGAATGTTCAAGCTTCATCTTGGCCTTAATCAAAGAATGGCCGGTACGGTACATGACGGGTGTGCCGCCCAGCTGCGCGATCCTCTCTACCAGCCCTTTTGAGCATTTGACCTCGAATACTATCTTGGCGCCAGGCGATCTTTTAAGCACCTGCTCAGCATAGATCGCGAGCAGAACATCACCCCATATGATATCCCCGCGCTCATCGATCACGCCGATCCGGTCGCCATCGCCATCGATCCCGATCCCCGCATCATACCTTCCTGCCTTCACACCTTCAATAAGATCCTTTATGTATTTTTCAACCGTCGGGTCGGGTAAATGATTCGGGAAACTGCCATCCGGTTCTTTGAACAGGATATCGTGTTCAATGCCGACCTTTCCCATGATCTCATCCATCATCGGCCCGCACGTGCCGTTGCCCGTATCAAAGATGGCCCGCAATCCCTTTTTTATATTAACCTTCCCGGTGATGTATTTTATATACTCTGGTACGATATTCTTTCTTTCGATCTTCCCGTCGCCTTTAGAAAATTCGCCTGCTTCAACAAGCTTTCTCAATCCCTGGATCTCTTCGCCAAAGATCGAACTTTTTTTGGCGCAAACTTTGAACCCGTTGAATTCTTTGGGATTATGGCTCGCCGTGATCATAATGGCATTATCGCAATTGAGATGATACATTGAGAAATAAAGCACCGGCGTCGGCACCATGCCGATATCGATAATGTTGCAGCCGGTCCCGGTCAACCCTTTTTGCAGGGCTTCTGAAATGCGCGGCGAAGACAAGCGCACGTCATGACCGATCACCACGGTATCGGTTTTATGCCGCCGGTAATACGTGCCAAAACCCAGGCCGAGGAGGTTTACCTTTTCATCCGTGAGATCTTGCTCCGCGATGCCGCGGATATCGTATTCGCGGAAGATCAGGGGATTGACCGCGGTCAAAGCTGCGCCTCGACCAGACCGATCACTTCTTCAATGATCTCGAGCGCGTAGCGCGCGTCGTCTTTGGTGATCACAAGCGGCGGTGAGATGCGGAGAGAGTTAAAACCGGCGCCGTACAGGATCAGGCCGCGTTTGAAACATTCACCGGTGATCACTTCCTTGATGTTCTTTCCGTTGCGGGTCACGGTCTTCGGAAAAATTTCCCTAGTCGCCTTGTTCTGCACAAGTTCCAGCCCGATCATCAGACCCAGACCCCTGACCTCACCGATGATCTTGTGTTCACTTGCGAGCTCGGTCAACTCCTGTTTCATAAAAGCGCCGATCTTTGCGGCATTGGCGATCAATCCTTTCTCGATGAGTTTCAGAGAAGCGATCCCGGCCGCCGCGATGACCGGGTTTCCGCCGAAAGTAGAACCATGAGCGCCGGGCACCCAGGCGCGGTTGTCGACCCCGGGATCCATAAGCTCGGCTCTGGCCACGGTCGCGCTCATGGGCAGACCCGAGGCGATCGCCTTGGCCACCAATATGATATCCGGAACAACACCGACATGATCGCAGGCGAACCATTTCCCGGTCCTGCCCAGGCCGCTCTGGATCTCGTCAAAGATGAGGATTATGCCGTTTTTATCAGCGATCCTTCTTAAAGCCGGTAAAAACTCTTTGGGCGGCACGATGTAACCGCCCTCGCCCTGGATCGGTTCGACCATGATCAGAGCTACATCATCGGGATCGATAAGCCGCTCAAAAACGACATCGGTCAGATATGACAGACAGCGCAGCAAAGGCACGCCTTCATAGTCTCTGACGATGCACTCCGGGTAAGTGTCGTTAAAAATGCAGTGATAGCAATAAGGATACGGCACATGGTGGACCTCGGGGATGAGCGATGAAAAGTGAGCACGCTGGATCTTCTTACTGCCGGACATTGTCATCCCGGCAAAGGTCCGGCCGTGAAAAGCGCCGATAAAACTGATCATCCTGGGCCGGCGCGTATAATACCGGGCGATCTTCAAGGACGCTTCAACGGATTCCGCGCCCGAACTGCCGAAATAAATGCGCTTGGCATGGCGGCCGGGCGTGATCTTCATGAGTTTTTCCGCCAGGGTGACTTGCGATTCATAATAAAAATCGCTGCCGGAAATATGGATGAGTTTCTTCATCTGTTCAAGGGCTGCGCTGATGACCTCGGGCGGGCAGTGCCCGGTGCCGACCACGGCAAACCCAGCGCCGAAATCAAGGTACTCCCTGCCGTCAACGCTCCACACCCGGGCCCCTTTGGCGTGGTCCACGACCAGCGGGATCTCCCGGGTGCGCGTGTGCGCCCCGAACATGACTTTTTCATCGCGGGCAATGAGCTTCTGCGCTTTTTTGGATATTTTGGGCGAGGTATATTGTATGTTCACGTTAAAATATCTCCTTTTATTTTTTATTTTTATTATATACCATTATATTGGAAATTCAGCATGATGTCAACAACACGAATTACCGCATGATATTTCGACAGATTTCACGTTGCCTATTGACAAATACCCTGGATTTAAGTATCATACAATACATATAATAGTTGAAATATAAATAATTTTGTAGCAATAATCAAAGGAGGATGGGATGTCTGCAAAAATGTTAAAATTATGCATATCAATAATTCTTGCATCATGTTTTACGCAAACAATATATGCCGGTGTCTGGACTACCAGCCATGCTGATGTGGACGGCGACGGTTCAGATGAGGGCATTGATTATGTGATCGGTATCAATGGCGAACATAATATCCCCTACGTTTATTTACCGACAGCCCATTTCATCGCCTGGAATACCGCGCGCACCTGCATGTCGATCCATAAATTACGGCAGGTGATCCTGGAAAACGGCAATCGCATCCTTGATACCGGCGAACCGTCAATGCCCAACTGGGATGAGTTCAACTACATCGACACTTATTATGACACCATGTACAGTTATTATGAAAACAGCAACGGGACGATCGTGACGCACTGGGAATCACAGTATGCCATCCTGGAACGCATCGTCAGTCTCAACGACATTTACGGCATAAATCGTTACAAATTGTGGAAAAAATGCGGTATATCTTCGAACTATCTTGGCGAAACCGCCCTGCTCGCGGTCTGGAATGACGGCATGACCACGATCGAACAGGCAAAACAATATGTGCTCGATAAGTTACAGCAGTACAAGAGCGTTTTTGCCGACAGCTTTACCGGTTTGACTGGATCCGATAATATCATGTTCAAAGCCGTCTATGTCTTTGATGATTTTGTCAGCCGGCTTGATAACTTCGCAGTTCTGTGCTGGGATGGTTATAATTACCAGTCACCGGATACGCGGGCGATCTGGGGGACTTTGCACCTTCCCGAGCCGTGCACCCTGCGCTGTGAAGTGAATTCCGGCGGCTCCACCGAACGGACTTTTGTTTATTGGCAAGGTTCGTGCAGCCAGGTCAGCTGCCTGCTGCGGATCGAACCGGAGGTCATAAACCTGAAGAGCCAGGGGGTCTTTACCGCGTTCATAACGTTTCCCGGCGGCTATGATCCCGGAACCGTTGATCTAACGACGATCCAGTGCGAAGGTGCAAAGGCATATGAAGGCTTTGTGACACCTGGTGCTTATGTCGCTAAATTCCGCGTTCAAGACCTGGCGGGCATTGGTCCAGGCATCGTGCCTTTCCTTCTCACCGGTCAGTTCTATGACGGAACGCATTTCTTTGGCATCGACACGGTCCGGGTTATCATGCCTGGAGCGTATGTTTTGACCTCAAAACCCAATCCCTGCCGTGATCATATTGTGTTTTCGTCAACAAATACCGACGCCGCCTTTAATTTAAACGACGCCGGCAATGTCCGCATCAGAGTTTATGACAATTCCGGTTGCCTGGTGAGAAAGCTGACCGGCACGTCATCCGCGGAGATCGATTGGGATCTGACGGATGAACACGGAAAAAGTGTGCCGCCGGGGATTTATTTCTGCGTAAGCGAATCAGGTGATAACACACTGACCAGCAAGATCACGATCCTGCGCTAGGTTTTTGCGCGATCGCCGTCAGGTGATGAGCGAAATAGCTTAGTGGCGTGTGTATTAAGAAACGGTTAACTATCTTCAATAGTCCAAAGACCGGATTGATCACTTGATACGGGTGATTGATCACCATATCGGCTTTTTCACATTTCAACACATCGAAACCGCCAATTTTGAGAGCTTTGCGTATTTCGCTCAAGCTCCAGAGATACTCGTGTGATTCCCAACCTAGATTCCGGGCAATGAATTCGGTATAGGAACTGCGTTGGGGCAGTTGGAAGATATAAAACAACCCCCCTTTTTTTAATACCCGGTTGATCTCCTTCATAACACCGTTCACCTCGGCCGGCGGGATGTGCTCGACCACCGCATACGCTACCACCGCATTGAAAAGACCATCCTGGTACGGGATCACGACACCATCATAGAACCCGAATTCCACCTTCTGCCGGGTCCTGATCACATCCCACACGTTCTTCATGCTCTCGTCGCGAGTTTTGATATGAGTTTCTGCCTTCCCTTTCAAGAAACCCTCGAGCGATTTGTCTTCTATCGTTTCCAGTCCATAGACCTCATAACCGGCATGCGCCAGCAGGTAGGCTTGTAATCCGATGCCGCACCCAAAATCCAGCACGCGTTGAGGCGGCGGCGACATGCGGTACATGAATTGCAGATCGGCTTTGACATTGGCAAGATGGCCTTTAGAAGAATATGCGCGGAAACATTTTTTCAGGAAAGCGAGTTCCTCGACCGATGCTTTTGCTTTGAGCGCATACCAGATCTCATTGATCCTGCTTTCCATTTGAAATTATAAGGATATCCCTAATAATGTCAATAATTAGCAGAATATGATATTCTGAAGAGATTCCTATTTGAAAAAATGTGTGATCCGCTTTAAGAAGATAGGAAGTCAGGGAAACGTCAACTTAGTGTGCATCAAAAGTTTAACCTAGTGACAAAAAATCAGTATTAGTGGTTTATTAACAATATGAAACAAAACCCGTCATTCAATTACTTTGAATTCAGTCCGCCGGTTTTGCGCCATACCCTCTTCAGTTATATTGGGAGCGATCGGTTGGGTATCCGCGTACCCCCGGGCAACGAGCCGCTCCGGGCCTACATTGAACTTATCGATCAAATACTTACAGACCGCGGCCGCCCGGGCAAAAGAAAGCTCCCAGTTTGACGGATATTCCGTGGTTTGGATCTCGCGGGGATCCGTATGGCCGCCGACTTCAACTGAGATATCTGGATTGTCGGTTAGGATCTTGCCTGCCTCGTCCAGCACGCTGAATGCTTCGGGTTTCAGATCGGCCTTGCCCGTGTCAAAATTGACGCCACGCAGCACGATCTTTTCGCGCTTTTTGATCAGATAAAATTCCCGTTCAGTAAGTTTGCCCGGTTCTATGACAAGCGAGCATGTTTGCGCAATATAACGCGGATCCGTGCCTGCTGCGATCAAGGTATAAACACCCGGCGGTAGATTGCGCAGAACAAAACTACCCGTCAGGGAATCATTATTGACTGTGCCGTACGCCATACCCTGATAAACGACCTTAGCACCGATCGGCTTTTTGGTGACCGCATCAAACACAACCCCGCGCAGAATACCCGGTTTAGTCTGGTATAAATAGATGTATTTTTCATGACGGCCCGCGGGTAGAATATACAGTGAGTCATAATTCTGGGGATAACCGGCAACAAAGATGCTTATGTACAACCATCCTTCAGGTAAATTTTTTGCTTCGTAGATGCTGGTCGGATTAGTCTTGATCTGCTCTTCCCGGATACCGGTAAGGATCATGTCGGCGACCAGCGGGACTTTCGTGTCTCCATCACAGACCCTGATGGTTAACCTGTTCTGTCCTTCGATCACGCTTAAATTTCCGTTCAATCCGATACGGTGTGTCAGTCCGAGTTTACCATAGGGAACGAACGCGTAACTGAACTCCATGCCAGCATATTTAATCCCGAAGCCGGTGGTGAAGCCCGAAAGCCAGCCCAGCTCACCCAAAGAATACGGTCCGCTGCGCCATCCTCCCCGGATGCAGAATACCGGATTAATATAATACTCGGCGCCGGTATTTATCCGCAGCACATTGTCACGCGGCATCGTGAGATCCAGCAGAAGGTTTGCATTTTTGATACCGCTAAAGCAGATTCCCAATTTCACGTCGGACGGCAAAGTTGATTTGTATGACAGATCCCTTACCGCTCCGCCCAGTGACCATTTTTCATTTAATCTCAGCCGGACGCCGCAATCCAGAACAAGGTCATAAAATGATTGCTCGTACAGATCTTCAGCCACGATCTTCAGTCCGATCCCGGCGCCAAGATTTTCCCTGAGTTTCCGGCCGTAGCCAAGTGCCAGGATGCCGCTCCAGAGATCGGCGCTGCCCAGAGGATTGTTGTTATCATCCCAAATCTCGACATCCCGGACCGTGGAGTACAATCCGCCCATTGCCAGGTACCCGTTGAATGCCGGCAGACCAAAGATTACGTACTCGTCCCTGAAATCCAGGAACCATTCCTGGTGCGATAATGAGAACTGCAACTCATTGATCCACGCCAATCCGGCCGGATTCCAGGATAGCGCGCTAACGTCATCGCATAGGCCGGTAAAGGTTTCACCCATCGCCACCGGCCTTGGACCCAAACCGATCTTGAGGAACGGATACAAGGTGGTGCCGACATCATTTCCCGAGAGCAGGGCGGTAATATAGAATATTATGATCACAGCTTTACCTGAGCCGATCTTATTCTGCGCATCATTTCAAGATCACCGCTTTCTTCTTGGCGGTCAGCCGCTCGCCGTCATTGGCCCGGAAGTCCATGATATAGATGTAGGCACCCGGTGCCAGCATGGCCCCACTGTCATTGCGGCCATCCCATGGATAATAATGCACGCCAAAACGATAGTGCTCATTGTCAATGAGCTTTCTTACCAGCTCACCGGCGCGGTTATAGATCTCGAGGGTGACCCGGCCATCCTTGGGTATGCTGAAAATGAACTGTGTCTGGCTTCGGAAAGGGTTGCGGAAATTATGAACATCGAAAGGCGGCACCAGGATCGCCCTCAGGACAGTGCTGTCACGCACATCCTCGCGCATGCTGCACTGGCCATAGACTATTATATCGCAATGGATCAGAGTATCCACCAAACCGGTGAAATCAAAATGATCGGGGGCGTGCACCTTGATCTTGAACGGATCTTGTATGCCGGGCATTACCATGCCCAGATCGACCATGCCATCGCCATCGCTGTCGGTCAATGAACTGCCGGATTCCGTGACCGCCTCTACCTGCCAATCAGAGCCGCCGGTCGGGTTCAAGATTATATCCACGACATCGGCAACGCTGGCCTGCAACAGGGCGTGTACATTGAAGTCGATCGTTTGGCTGGTCTCGATCAACGCGTCTTGGTCCGGATCGATCAATAAACTCCAGACCCCGCCGATCGCCTTCGTGATAATCCGCGCGTCATCAGTGATGGACGGATTATAACTGGAAAAGATGCGCACCATCAACGTGTCGGTCTCGCCCGGCGCGGCTGCTGATGGCACCTTCACCCGCGCGATCAAACTCTCGCCGCTGCCAAAGCCGTTGACGACCCCCAGATCGACCAAACCATCGCTGTCCGTATCGGTCAGCAAGGCGCCCGCAGGATCACGAAGCGAATAACTGAAATTGCCGCCGATGCAGGCGAGATCCAGCACCTCGGGAGCATTCCCGAGATTCTGACCATACAGCCAGTAATCAATGGAATCTCCTGAAAAACACGAGTCACTCTGATCAGGCGCAATCAACACTTGCGAAAAGACACCAGTGGTCAATATCAGCAGGGCTGAGTCCTGGATCGACGCATTAGCGCCCGAATAGCCATGCAGTACGATCGAATCCGAAACCCCAGCCGGGCTTGAGGACGGCACAAGCGCGCGCACGTTGAAATCGACCTCGCCGCCCAGCGCCGCAACCCCCGGAATATCCACCATGCTATTGCCGTTGTGGTCGATCAAGGGATTATTCAGTGAATCCAATAGCTGGTATGTATAACCCAGCCGGTCAAGATATTCCACATCGATCGTATCGACTATGCTCTGGTTATTGCGGCAGACCAGCGGGAAAGTAAACCAGGAACCAGGCGATCCGCTACCCGATTGATCGGGGTATACGATAATGGTCCCGAAAGCCTCCAGGATCGTTTGGACAATCGCGGAATCCGTTAACGTGCTATTGATCGTGGAACGGCCCGACATGATCATCGTATCAACCTCATCCGGGACACTCGTGCCCGGCGGGGTTATAGAAATGATAAATCTGACTGAATCATGAGGCATAACGACCAGATCGCCGATATTGTTTCCATTATGATCGATCAGCGTATCAATGCCGGTGCTGTCATAAAGGATGATCGGCCAGGTCTTATTATGAGCATAGGTAAGATCGAATGTGTCCTGGAATGCGCCGGTATTGACCGCCCGCATATCATACCGTATCTCAAAGCCGGCATAAGTATTGCCCGTCTGATCGGGATCAATGCGGATACCCACCGAATACCCGATGACCGTGATGAGCGTGGCATTGTCGCTGACCGATTGGTCGTTATTGGAACGGCCGGTTACGACCAGGGTATCGACGTCTCCTAATTGAGCATTGCCCGGGGGGTAAACCATCGCGATGATCCCGATAGAATCCGCGTTATCAACCGTTACATCAGGCAATCCGTTCCCATTGTGGTCTGCTAATGGCATGGTGCCGGTTGAATCCAGCAGTGAAATCCCCCAGATCGTGTTGTGCTGTATTGAAAGATCAACAGTATCAATATTCGTGCCGTGGTTTATCACTCGCAGGAAGTAACCGACCGGAACGCCGTTCATGGTCGTGTCTGACTGGTCAGGGTCCACGAGGATCTCGATCACGCGGCGGATCGAGGTAATGAGCCGGACCGAATCCTGAAGTGCCGGTATCAGGTCAGATGTTCCATATAATCGAAGCGTATCGATCTCGCCACCCTGGGCATTGATGGGCGGCGTGATCTCAGCCACGATATCGACCGTATCGTTGATATCGATTATTACGTCCGGCAAGCTGTTGCCGTTATGATCAATCAGGGGATTTATTCCGGATGAATCGAACAGTCCGACTGGCCATGACGTATTATGGAGATAGGTCAGATCAACGGTGTCAAGTCCGATACCGATGTTGATGACTGAAACATTATAATCCGCCGCGACCGCGGGCAGCGTGCTGTCGGCCTGGTCAGGTTGCAGTATCAACCGGATCGAGGGCCCGTATTCAATGCGGACCTCATATAAATAAGGCAGATATGATGGATTCGCGTATATCAGTATGGCCTGGTATTGCAGGTACCGGGAATCTAGACTGTCGGCGATATCGTCGTTTTTGGCCAGCGAATCCCAGCCGCTCCAGGTTGAGTCCGGAACCGGCGAATCGCCGCTGCGCACGTACATGACGATATTCGATCCCGAAGGCAGGCTATCGTCCCAGTCAATGATCCCCCACCTGACTTCTTCTCCGGCATCGAACACCGAAGAAACGTAATCCTCATTGTATTGACGGTTATAGACATTGCCGATCTCACGGAACATGGCATGGTGATCGCCATCGCCGGCAAATGCAAAACTGGAAGTGTAGTTTGGACCCCAGAAAATGGGACTATTTCCATACCTATTATTTACGTATATATCGTATGCATTATCGCCATTAAGATCCGCGGTGAATCCACCCGTAGCCTCAACAGCATATCCGAAAACAAGTGTGTTACTGTCAGAAAAACCGGAAGCTGATCCCCAGTAAATTATTGACGGTGTTCCGGCTCGGAAAAAGGTCAGATCCAGATACCCGTCGCGGTTGATATCGCATGCACACGAACCGCCGTAAGTCGAACCCGTGTTAAGAGACTGATATGAACCATAACCGGAAGCGCTGCCATAATAAATAAACGAACCGGATCCGCTGACCGACGTGAATACCAGATCAAGGTAATTGTCGCCATTGAAATCGGCGACGGTTGCTCCATGAGGAGTGCTGGCAGGTGCCGGAAGTGCAGTCATATCCCCGGTTGAATAACCGCTTATGCTTCCCCAATAAATGTAATTTTCAGAGCCATAATTATTAACGAAAATGATATCATAATATCCGTCGCGGTTCAGGTCGGCGACTTCTGTATTATGAGCGCCATACTCGTTTGGCAGATCGATGCGATTACTCCATGAATAACCGGCGGCACTACCCCAAAAAATTGAACCCGTATTATCGTTCACAGTCGTACCGCAGATGATATCGATATAACCGTCTCGGTTTAAATCCGCGGTATAACAGACTTCGTTACTGATCATGGAAATATTGGTACTGTTGCCAGGATTGAACCCGCTTGCCGAACCCCAATATATGGCAAGCCGAGAAGACGCATTACCATGGGATACGATAAAATCCGGCCAATTATCGAAATTTAGATCACCGCCGTTGCAATTGCCTGAACCATTAGAAGGGAAACTGTACTTATTGCTGTTGGAATATCCGCTGCCACTTCCCCAACAAATGGAAATACCACTGGGGTTGGAGAGGAACAGATCAATAAAACCATCGTTGTTCAGGTCAAAACGGGAAGTAAATTCCACGGTGCCACCTAAGCGCTGCGAACCGTAAATATTCACTTCATATTGTCCATCGCGGAAATCATCCTGAGTGGTCTCGACCCATGTACCCTGAGCGAACAGCCAATGAAGTAATATGCTGCCGATTATCCCGAAGTGTTTCAAGGTACTAACAGTATTATCTTCTTGCGCAAATAACTTTCAGACTGCCTTACTTCGACAAAGTAAACGCCCTGCGGCAATTTCTCGCCATTATCATCACGACCGGACCACGAAAGTGTATGCCGCCCCTTTTCATGATCTTTTTCAAGCATTGAAGCAACACACTGGCCAGAATTGTTATAGATCCTCAGTGCGATATCCTCGCCTTCTTTCATAAAATAGCAATTAATATTGACGCACCCAACAGCCGGATTAGGCACGATGTGGACCTGTGGCCTTGTTATTTGACGACATTGGTGCTCTTTGACTGCAGACTCACCGATCGAGATCCTGGTTTCATACAAACAGGGTAAAAAACACGGATCCGCGTATGAGAATACGGCCTTGTATTGGGCAAAACGAGCATTGAGCGAATCAGGGATTGAATCGCCGTTACTGAGTACTATCCATCCAGACCATAGCATATCGGGATTTGGTGTGTCACCAGTCCTGATGTTGAACGAGATCGCGCTGCCGGCCGGCAAGCTGTCATCCCATTCAACAGTGCCCCAGTTGGCGATCCCATTAGCGTCATAAATGGAAGAGATGTAATCTTCTCTATAGGTCCGATCATAGGTATTGCCGATTTCCTTGAATCGGCTATGGTTATCCCGTATATTCGCAACCGAGTCGCACATAGCGAAATTCGATCCGTAACATATGTAGTCATAGCTTCCAACACTATAGTTGCACAACAGGACGTCCAGGTGATCATCACGATTAAAATCAGCGATCAATGCTCCGCTGCAATCAATGGACCTGCCCATCGGCGAACGGTTCGCATCAGTGAACCCGGTAGCCGATCCCCAATAAATATACGGGAATTCCTGAAAACCATAGCCCTTAAGAAACAATATATCAAGGTATCCGTCATTATCAAGGTCTGCAGTTGTCGCCCCGCCAAGACAATGTCCCGGGTGGAGTTTTGCAGATAATAAAAATTGGATTGAATCATAATAATAGACGTATGCGGAATCTCCGTCGTTCCATACCGGTATCACGATATCAAGATAACCGTTGTTATCAAAATCTGCGATCGCAGGACCGCGTGGCGTACCGGAAGGGCGGGCGAGATCGGTGCGGTTCGTAGGAGTATAGCCTTGTGGGCTACCCCAAAAAAGATATGCACAGTTATTTCCATTAATGTTGAGTAAGTCAAGCCAGCTGTCTTTATTGAAATCAGCGGCCTCCAGATGATTTATACCATTAAAGCTGGGGAACGTATCTGCCCCGATTATCGATCCGGTCTGGCTAAGGTAGAATATCACTCCTATACCACTGCTGTACCGACCGATGGCCAAATCGATACGGCCATCCTTGTTAAAATCATTAAGATAGCAACTCTCATTCCATGAAGGAACGGTATAATCTATGTAACTCGATGGATCAGGTCCGGTTGGACTTCCCCAGAACATTCTGACTATTGATGAACCCGCGCCGGGATCAGTACAAAACAATTCGGGATACCCGTCCAAATTTACATCAGAAACCTCGCATCCCTGGGCGCCATTGACCGGGTATTCAGTTCGCACCAAATACCCGATTGTGCTGCCCCAGTATATATATGATATGCTCGATTGCTCATTGCATACGACGATATCCAGATATCCATCGCCGTTCAAATCCCACCTTGACACGAACTCTACAGCTCCCCCATTGTAGATAGATGCGTACAGGTTGCCTTCGAACCAACCATCCCTAAAGTCGCTCTGCGTGGTCTCGATCCATGTGGTCTGACAAAAAATCAAAAAAACAACAAGCATTCCATCTCCTTATAGCACCCGTCTTATTAACTTTAAAAATAAAGGATTGAAGTTATTTAAATATGACGACCTTTTCCGTAACCTTTGTTCCTGAATCCTGAACCTCCAGCATGTACACACCAGCTGGCACGGTGCGGCCGGCATTATCCTTGCGATCCCATACGATCCTGTTCTCAGTAGGTCGGTTACCCTCGATCGACAGATCGCGTACCAGTTCACCCAGAAGATTGAAGATCTTCACCGCTACCGGGCGCTGGGAAACAGGAGTCAGGCTGATCGCTGTGCGATCCTGGAAAGGATTGGGCGTGCACCTGATGCGGATCAGATCGAGATCAAGGACGCGAACCGTATCACAACCATAAAAAGAGGTCCCGTTATACAGCTGCCCGGTCACGTTGAACGGCACTGCCGGACCGGTGCCAACACCGGTCAGATCCTGCACATTGAACTTCGCCACCAGAAATCCAGGAGTGACTTCACAGAAGACAGCGTGCGCACCTTCGCAGGTAATTGTCGACCCATTTATGTCGCCGGGATTATAGCCAGCAGGCAGTGTGATGCAAGCCGAAAATTTTCCCTGACTTTTCAGGTTGATCGTTTCCGGTTCGATCCTTATGTTGGCGGCAATAGTACCCGCGCCGCAATAGAAAATGCGTACTTCTTGAAGGTTCGGCAAACATGCCGGAGTTGAAAATCCGAGTCTCATCCGATATTGCAGGTACCTGGCATTCAAGCATTCCGGGATCAATGTTCCATATCTTACCTCACACCAATCGCTCCACGAGCCGTCGGGCGTTGCGGTATTCCCTGTCCGTACGTAGAACGTCAGGACTGAACCCGCTGGAGTCTCAGCATCCCACTCGGCCCGGTCCCAATCGACAATGGTCCCGGCGTCGAATATGCTGGAACAATAATCCTCGTAGTACTGCCGGTCATATGTATTGCCGACTTCGCGGAACATGGCATGGTGATCGCCGTTCGTGGGCATGGTGAAGGAAGTGGTGTAACCGGGACCCCAGAAGATCTGGCTGCTGCCTTCATAATTCTCAACGAACACGTCCAGCGCGCAATCGCTGTTGAGATCCGCTATGAATCCACCTGATCCGCTTATATATGACCCAAATTCCCATTTATTCGTCTCGGAAAATCCACTTGCCGAACCCCAATAGACGACCGGTTTGTTCCCGGTCCGGCCTCTGAAAAAGACGATATCGACAAAGCCGTCCGCGTTGAAATCCACGGCCGATGATCCGCCGTAGCAACTTCCTGGATTCAGCAGCTGGTAATTCTGGTAGCCGTTCTCGCTGCCCCAGAAAACATACGCGCCGTTAGAAAAGACGGCGGTAAATACGATATCAAGCCAGCCATCATTGTTGAAATCGGCCACGGTCGTGCCATGAGGTATCGACACGCCCGGGAGATTGAGAGTTGTTCGATTCGCAGATGAAAACCCATTTGAACTACCCCAGTAAATATAATTGTAAGAAGCATTATTATTCACGATGATCAGGTCGATCCAACCATCCTTGTTCAGATCGGACGCCTCAAAATTATGCGCCCCGTACACGGACGGCAGGTCCTGCCGGTTCGTTGATGAATATCCATTGGGACCGCCCCAGTAAATGGAGCTCGTGGAAAAATTGAGCGAAGTAGCAACGCAGATGTCAAGGTATCCGTCCTTATTAAGGTCGGATACATACAGGGCTTCGTTCGTCACGGTCGGTATACTGAAGTTGTTCGTATAGGTATAACCGCTCGGCGTGCCCCAGTATATCACGAGCCGGGCGTCGCCATTGCCGTAACTGGCAATGAACTCGGGATAGCCGTCATTGTTCAGATCGGCGCCTTCGCATCCGCCCGTGCCGTCGCTCGCAAAAGAGATCTTATTGCTCAATGAGTAGCCCTGACCGCTTCCCCAGTAAATGGAGATCGCAGATGACGAGCTTGAAAAGATATCAATGTATCCGTCATTGTTAAGATCATAGCGTGGTACATATTCAACCGTGCCGCCGGCAGCGTGCGAAGCATACAACGTGGTGTTAAAGATCCCATCCTGGAAATCTTCGGTTGTAGTTTCAATCCAGACATTGCCGGCATCTGCGATCGAGAAAATAACGACCACCAACAAAAACGCATATTTACTTATCTTCATGTTTCCTCCTCAACTGAAACAACTATCTCTATATATTATTATACTACTTTCATGCTCATTGTCAAGTGAACATTTGTTTACATCTTTCGATTTTCTTTGGACTTGATTTTAAGCTCATTTAAACTATAATGGAGGAATGAAAAAAAGTATTAAGTTTTACAATGAAAAGTATCATTTTGAAGAAGACTTTCATATAGGTATAGATAACAAAAGAATAGCAAAGTATTTTACAGATATAGAATTCAAAAAAAATCAAAAATATCTGGATATAGGATGTGGAGTTGGCTGGTCATTAAAATACTGTATAAATAAAGGCACTATTCCTTTTGGCGTTGACATATCAATCAGATCTCTTGAACTGACGAAAAGAATATTAAATTTTAATCCATATCTGGTTTTAGCCGATGGTCAATCATTACCTTTTATAAGCGAAAGCTTCGATCTAGTGTCAGCCCTAGGAACACTCGAGCACTTCGATTCTCCCAAGAAAGGATTAGAGGAAATAAATCGCGTCATTAAAAAAAATGGGCAGGTAATTATTGTCGTTCCCAATTCCTATGGAATTCTCAACAAACTTGGATTATACAAGGGCACAGAACAGGAACAGGAAATGATGGCTACTATCACCGAGTGGGTTAGATATATTCAGCACAGTGGCTTCGAAATTCACAGCATTAAAAAAGATATCGGGCCTAGAGTTTTAAAGAATAAAAATCTATTTGGAATAATAAAACGCTTTCTACTGAAAATTACAGTTTTTCTACCAACCGCATTTGCATATTGTTTTATTTTTTCGATAAAAAAACAGACCGATAAGCATTAACACAGTCAATGAGTAAAATCATAAAAAAAACGTTCCAAATATTGGTTATATTAACAATCTTCATCTTTCTAATCCGCAATTTAATATTAAATTGGATAAAAATACCTTTTAAGGATCTTCATTTTAATCCTTTCATGTTATTTTTGTCTTATATTTTTTTAACAATTCATTTTATTATCTATGTTTTCAGTTGGAAAGCACTTTTGAAAAAATTAAATGTAATCGTAGGTTTTGCTAACTCATTTTGGATGATAGCAACATCGCAAATAGCAAAGTATTTACCCGGCGGCATTTGGTATGCAGTAGGCCGCATCTATTTGGCCAAAAAGGAAAAACTGGCAGGTGAAAATACTACTATCAGCGTGATATTAGAAACCTGTCTGATTATGATAGCCGGTATCGTGATTTTTTTTCTACTATTATTAACCAAATCAGTAAACATAAAAATAAATGTCATTTATATAATTATTGTTCTTCTTATTTCATTGGTTCTACTTCATCCATATTTATTGACAGTAATTATTAATATTTTTCTTAAGCTTATAAAAAAACCAACCGTGAAATTTAATATAAGCTATTGGAGCTTAATTAAGTTGTCATCATTTTTTCTTAGTTTCTGGATAGCTCAAATACTGGGTTTCTATTTTTTAATTTGCTCAATATATCCACTTCCACTGACAATGATATTTGCAGTTGCCGTGGCATATATCTTATCATGGACCATTGGCTTTATTGCAATCTTTGCACCCGGCGGGCTGGGAATCCGGGAAGGTACGATGACCTTGTATTTATCGACCATTATGCCCTTACCGGTTGCGATCGCGATCAGCCTGATCTCCCGGATCTGGATCACTGTGTTCGAAGTCATTGTCTTTTTTATGGGCCTCATAATCCAGAAAAACACGAAGAAAAGAGCAAATACCGAATAAATAAACGGAACAAGTTTTTCTTTTTTTGCCAGGCTGTCTTGACTGTCAACGTGAAATCACTATACTTACGCCGTGAGCAGAAAGCACAAAAGAATACCGGTTGCAGCACCTTCCCCTAAAACACCATCAACCCTTATCGAACGGTACTGGAACCTGTTGTTCATTATTCTTTTTGCATTACTGCCATTTTTTTACTTTTTTTCTTTCCTGTCCCCGGGAATAATGATTGGAGGATCGGATTACCTGATCGGCGGATATCCTTTCGAAAAATGGACGCTCGGACAAAGTGAAATGCCCCTGTGGTACCCGCATGTGTTCAGCGGTTATCCAGTGCTGGGACAGCCGGTCGGCGGCCCGCTTGCCCCTCTCGCCCAGCTGCGGCACATAGTTCCGCCGCAGGTTGCCTTAACCCTGAGCTTCATGCTGATGCTCTTCGCCGCCGCACTTGGCACTTACCATTATTTAAAAGCTTTAGGCATATCAAAGTACGCGGCTGCTTTTGGCGCCATCGCCTATCAGTTCGCGGGCAATCTGGCATCCGCCCCTATGGCCGGGCACCTGGGACGCGCCTCGAGCATTGCGCTATTTCCTTTCATGCTGTATTTTATCCACAAGGCTCTGGAGACTAAAAAATTATCTTATTTCATGATATTCAGCCTGATCACGGCATTGGCTTTTTATGAAGGGCATTTTCAGCTCACCTATTATGCTTTACTTACGATAGCGGGCTATGTGATCTATTATCTGATCGCAAATAGAAAAAATATCCGGAAACACGAACTTATAAAGGTTTTGGGATACGGCCTGTGTTCCATCGTAATGATCGCCGCATTAATGGCGGTCGTGTGGTTGCCGGTCTTGAACAGCCTTAAGCTCGTTGCCCGCGGATCAGCTCGGGGCTACGAGTATGCAATAAGCTGGGCCCTGCCGCCGCTGGAACTCATAGACCTGATGGTCCCGACATTTTCAGGCATCCTCGATAATTACTGGGGATCAAATGCCTTCAAGCTGCATACCGAATATTTCGGCGTAATCGTATTGCTGATGGCCGTCATGACCGTCATCCTGTATTGGCGAAAACCATATATCAAATTCTTCGCGTTCTTAGCCCTCGCTTCCATCCTCGTGTCGATCGGCGGGTCAACGCCGTTCTTTAAAATGGCATATTACGTGATCCCCCTGTTCAAATTAACCCGCGCGCCGGCCCTGGCATTTTATCTAGCCGTCTTCAGTTTCATTTGCATCAGCAGCATTGGTTTCGACAATATTTTTCAAAAAAAAGAACTATCCAAACGTCAATTTTTAATATCCGCGCTCTCGACCATCATCATCTTCATACTAATGCTCTTGATCTTTACGCCGATCGGCAAAAATATAGCGGCGTCGAGAGAAAAATTATTTGAAGATAATCTGGGCCGGTTATATCAAGGTGCCGCCTGGTCGCTGATAATTATCGCGGTCTGTCTCTCGTTGATCTACGCGGGCATACGAAGATCCTTCAAGATCAGTATTAGCGCGCTGATTTTGATAATATTAAGCCTTTCTACCCAACTGTTCATTGTCCGGAAATTTTTACCCAAGGCTCCCGCGCCAGAAAAATACTACGCCGTCGATGATGTCTCAAGGTTCATAAAAAAAGACAGTTCGATATACCGCGTGTTCCCCTGTGTTTTTCCAACCCCTTACGGGGACGTAGGATATGCCCACGCCAAGGATGCTTACCTTCTATACCAGGGCATTCAAAGCGCCGGCGGATACGCGCCGAACCCGTTACAGAGATACCAGGATCTTATCGGTGCCGGGGCCAGCGTCATGTTCGTTCCGATCCGTCTTTATCAGTATCCGGCGCTGATCGACATGCTTAATCTCAAATACCTGATCGCGGCGAACCTCCCTGCCGACATGAGCGCATATGATCCAGGTATTCAACGCACGGTCCAGCCAATTAAAATTTTTCTAGCTAAATACCGGCCCGTTTTCGCCGGGAACCAATATTCAGTGTACCAGAACGACAGCGTGCTGCCGCGTGCCTATGTCGTCGGTGATTTTGAAACGATGGAAGCAACCGAAGTGCTGAACCGGCTGGGATCGGAATCGTTCGACCGTTACTCATCGGTCGTGCTCGAAGAAGATCCCGGTGTTCCGCACCCGCCCGCAAAAGACCGCTACGTCGCGGCCGATATCAAGGACTATACAGCTAATAAAGTGGTATGCGAAACGAACAGCCCGTTCGCTGGTTTTCTTGTGCTGGCCGATAACTGGCATCCGGACTGGAAGGTCTTTGTGGACGGTCAGGAAAGCAAGTTATACCGCGCCAATTACACGTTCCGCGCGGTCCGTGTTGAGGCCGGCAAGCACGAAGTTACCTTCGCATATAGATCATATTATTTCGCCCTGGGCAGTGTCATCACGCTTATCGGGATCGCGATCATTCTCGCGATCTTCTTGCCGCGGCTGCTCTGGCTGCTGGTATCACGGAGCGGTGCCTTACTGCGGAACCGTACGCCGCAACCGCCGCCTTAAACGAAAGGATGAAATCACACGGAGTTATTATGAAAAAAAATAAGATCTACATCAAGTTAACGGACACATACAGCGCCAACAACTACCATCCCCTGCCGGTCGTCCTGTGCCGCGGCCGGGGAGCATGGGTATGGGACGTGGAAGGAAAAAAATATCTTGATATGCTCAGCGCCTATTCGGCGCTGAACCAGGGGCACTGCCATCCCCGCATTCTTCGCGCCATGACCGGCCAGGCAAAGCGCATAACGCTGACATCCCGCGCGTTCCACAATGACCAGATGGGTTTGTTTCTAAAGAAACTATGCACGCTTGCCGGGTACGAAAAAGCGCTGCCCATGAACTCGGGCGCCGAGGCCGTGGAGACCGCGATCAAGGTCGCGCGCAAATGGGGATATTACAGGAAACGGATACCGCGCGACCGGGCCGAGATCATCGTATGCAGAAATAATTTCCATGGACGCACGACCATGATCGTCGGCTTTTCGTCCGAAGCCCAGTACCGTGACGGTTTCGGACCGTTCACGCGGGGCTTTAAGATGATCCCATTTAACGACCCGGCCGCCCTCAAGGCGGCGATCACCAGGAACACGGCCGCTTTTCTAATGGAACCGATCCAGGGCGAAGGCGGCGTGCTGGTACCTGATAAAGGTTATCTAAAGGAATGTTTCGCGATCTGCCGGCGTGAACGCGTGCTGTTCATAGCCGACGAGATCCAGACCGGACTGGGCAGGACGGGCCGGCTCTTTGCCTTCAACTACGAGCATATCCGGCCCGATATCGTCATCATCGGCAAGGCGCTGAGCGGAGGTTTTTATCCGGTTTCCGCCATTGTCTGCGACAACGCCATCATGAACGTTCTCAAACCAGGCGACCACGGTTCGACGTTCGGCGGCAACCCGCTGGCGGCCGCGATCGGAACCGCCGCGCTGGATGTCATCGTCCGTGAAAAGCTGCCGGAACGCGCGTATACGATGGGTAATGAATTCATGGCCGAACTCCGAAAGATCAAAAGCCCGGTCATAAAAGAGGTCCGGGGCAAGGGTTTGCTGATCGGGGTCGAGCTCACGAAGAAAGCGCGCCCTTACTGTGAATCGCTCATGAAACAGGGGATCCTCGCCAAGGAAACCCACGACCTGGTCGTCAGATTCGCGCCGCCTTTGGTCATCAGTAAAAAGGAACTGGCCTGGGCTTTACCCAGGATAAAGAAAGTGTTGTTGTCTCATCCGCGTTAAACGTAGAATATACCGTCAAAGATCAGATTCACCGGGCCTTCGAGATAAAGCTTATCTTTCATTGTCGCCAGCAGCTCTCCGCCTTTCGTCTTGCAGACGACCGGGGACTGAGTGATGAATAGTTTTGTGGCGATGTAAGCGGAAGCCAGCACGCCGCTGCCGCAGGACATTGTTTCCGCTTCGATCCCGCGCTCGTAGGTCCTGATGAAAAGATGCCTCGCCTCTTCTTTCACGAAATTGACGTTGGTGCCATCAGGCTTGAACTGTTTGTGATTCCGGACCACCCTGCCCAGTTCCTCCACGTTGAGCTTGTCGTAGGAGTCAACGAAGATCACGCAATGCGGCACGCCCAGTTTCAAAAAATGCGCCCGGTACTTTTTCCGCGCGACGGTGATGCTGAAATTCAGCTTGATATCGGTGGGGGCCGCCATCTCCAGGCTCACGCTCGAATTGTCCTTATAATAAAAACCAACCGGACCGGACGGTGCGATGAATTTGCCCTTTTCATCAATAATGCCCAGCCGGTACGCGTAACTCACCAGGCAGCGGGCTCCGTTCAGGCAAAGGTCGGCTTCGCTCCCATCCTGGTTAAAATAGTGCATGGCGAACGGCAGGACATCCGATTTTTCAACCAGGATAAGCCCATCGGCTCCTACCCCCGTGTGACGGTTTAGTATTTTAATGGCAAAATCCGGCAGCGTGGCCGTACCGATCGCCTCCCTGACCGTTCCTTCCCGGTTATCGATGATGACGAAATCGTTGCCCGTGCCTTCCATTTTCGTGAAAAACAATGGCTTCATGCTTCTCCTTTCCTGCTCACGGCTTTCTTATTAAACTTGGTCTGAATATACAACGACAAACCAGCTAGACTGGTTTTTCATTAATGTCTTTTTCGCCGCGCTTGCCTTCGACATCTTTATCTTTGGAGTCGTCCCTGGCGGCCGAGATATACCGTTGCAGGTATATTAAGAACGCGATCATCATCACCGGCACCGCGGCGGCGAGGATCACGATCCCAACGATCGTCCAATTAATGGTAAAGGCACATACCAGCGCGCCGAACAACAACCCGGCAACGCGGCCGAGGTTATTGGCTTTGAAGACAAACTTCCGCTGCCGCCATATGACAAAACTGCCTCCGAGGATGAAAAGATCGCGCGCGATAATGATCAACACCACCCAGAGCGGTATGGCATGGACCGCCAGCAGGGCGATCAGGATCGCGGCAAGGCACGTTTTGTCAACGACCGGATCCAGGATCTTGCCGAATTCTGTTTCCTGGTTGAAATGCCGTGCAATATACCCGTCAAAAATGTCCGTCCCCAGCGAGATCAGCATGATGACCAGGGCTGTGATCCGGTGCTGCGTGATTATGCTGGCGATGATAAACGGCAGGAGCAGAATACGGGATGCGGTGAGGGCGTTAGCCGCGGTCCATATCCGGTTCCCCCGCCGTCCGGTCTGCAGATCAGTTGCCCCGGTTGTCATCGGCGCCTGCCTTTCTGCATGATCTCGGCCGCATGCTCGAGGGTTTTTTTCGTGATCTCTTTCCCGCCCAGCATCCGCGCGATCTCGGCGGTGCGCATATCGCCGTCCAGCTTCACGATCCGGACAAATGTCTCTTTTGTCTTTGTTTCCTTCTGGACGGCGTAATGGGTATCGGCGTACATGGAGATCTGCGGCAAATGGGTGACGCAGATGATCTGGTGCGTTTTGCTGGCCTGGGACAGCAGTTCGCCCACCGCTTCGGCGATCCGGCCTCCGATCCCGGTATCGACCTCGTCGAATATGACCGTCGGGATGCCGTCCGCCGCCGACAGGATCGTCTTTAAGCCCAGTGTAATGCGCGAGATCTCGCCGCCGGAACCGATCTTCCGCAAAGGCTTCAATTCTTCTCCGGGATTGGTCGATATGTAGAATTCCACTTCATCCTTCCCGTCTTCGTCCATATCCTTGCCGGTAAAATAAAACGCGCACTGCGCTTTTTCCATGCCCAGGTGATGCAGGACATCACCGATCTTCTTTTCCAGTGCCCGGGCAGCTGTTTTGCGCTTCTGCGAGAGTTTCTCCTGCAGTTTTATGAGCCTTGATTTTTTTTCCGCGGTTTGCTGATTCAGGGACTGGATCGCTTCGTCATAATTTTCGATCGCCGCCAGTTCTTGCCGCGAGATCTCAGCATAGGCCTGGATGTCAGCGATCGATTGACCGAACCTTTTCTTTAACCTGGTGATCGTCTCCAGCCTGCCCAGAACGTATTCCAGACGTTCTGCGGAAAAATCGATCTTCTGCTGATACTCGCATATCTCCCGGTAAACATCATCGGCAAGCGTTGATAACGATTCCATCTTCTTTGCGAACTCATTGAGCCGTGGGTCGAGCTGGCACAGATCGCCGGCCAGTTTCTTGATCCTGGCCGCAGTGCCATAGAGATTTTCATCCCCTTCGTAAAGCAGACCCAGGATCTCGGCTGACAGCTTTGACCTTTTTTCACCGCTGGCCAGGAGGCTTTTCTCGAGCAGCAGGTTTTCTTCCTCGTCCGCGCGCAGGTTTGCCTTCTCGATCTCATTGATGTCATGGCGCAGTATTTCCAGGCGATCGCCCTTTACCTTTGCCGCCGCGGTCAGGTCCGTGAGCTGCTGCAGCAGCTCGCGGTAATTTTGAAAAAGCGTTCGGCATTCAGTTAACGGTTCATCAAACCCGGCATAATGGTCCAGCAGAAGCAGGTGATTGTGGGGGGAAAATAGCGATTGATTTTCATACTGACCTACCAGGTCAATGATCTTCTTCGCCGCATCCTTGAGCAATCCGATGCTGACGACATGATCGTTCACATATGACTGTTGTTTCTTGCCCCGTTCCGAGCGGCGGCGGATAACAAGATCATCACCGGCTTCGATGCCGGATGCCTTTAAAAGTTCGCGCGCCGGTTCGGGAGGTTCAAAGATCCCTGATATTTCTACAAAATCCTTACCGCTACGGATCGACAGGTCTTCGATCTTCTCTCCGCATAACGCGGCGATCGCCTCTACGACCATTGATTTACCGGCGCCGGTTTCGCCCGTGATTACGGTAAGCCCCGGCTCAAAATCGATGGCTTGATCATCCATGAGCGCGAAATTCTTTATATGAATGTGCTTAAGCATCCTCTCGACCGCCCCATTTCATTTTTTCTTTCAGCGTCTTGAAGAACGTCGCCTGCAGCGGTTTGATCAATCTTATGCAGTAATCCGCTTTTTCGAACCTTATGCGCTGGCCATTGCGGATCCGCCGCCGGCGCTGGCCGTCGGCGACAAGGATCGCCTTGCCTTTCTGACCGATCTCAATGTCCACCTTGCTGCGGGCAGGCAAGACCAGGGGCCGCACTGACAGAGTATGGGGCGCGATCGGCGTGAGCACGATGCCCTCCGTGTGCGGCAGCAGGATGGGTCCGCCGGTCGCCAGCGAATAAGCAGTCGAACCGGTCGGGCTCGCGATTATTATGCCGTCGGCGACAAAACGGCACATGTATTCGCCGTCGATGGTCGCGGAGAACTCCACCACCCGTCCTGGTACTGAGGTGCTGATCGTGAGTTCATTGAGGGCGTACAGGACCGTTTTGCCGTAGGTAGCCTGGATGACCATGCGCTTTTCAAAACGGTATCGTCCGTGCTGCACGGCGTTAAGGATCACCGGCAGCTGCGCTATGGTCACGTCCGTTAGAAATCCCAGACCTCCCAGATTGACACCCAGGATCGGAATCCCCCGTTTGCCGCTGCTTGCAGCTGCTGCCAGGAGTGTCCCGTCGCCGCCCAGGGCGATAATGAAATCGGGGTGCTCCGAAAATTTGAATCCTTTTTTTGCCAGCAGACGTCTAACCACGGCAGCAACACGTCGTGCCACTGGTTTTTTCTTATTAAAGATTATCTTAATCTTTTCCATGATCACGCTCTCTTTAAAAACAAATAACGTACCCGTCCGAACTGGTCATTTTTAAACTCGTGCCGAAACCGCGCCGGGTCAATGATCTTGTCCAGCAGTTCGGCCTGATCTTCGTCGATCTCGATCGCCATTATGCCGCGCGCCGCGAGCAGGTGCATGCCCGCGTCGATCAGGGCGCGGATAAACCCGGTTCCGCAAGTCCCGCCGCCATCGATCGCTTTAAGCGGTTCAAATTCCTTGACGCTCCGGGGCAGGGATCCCAGGCGTTCGGAGGGCACGTATGGGGGATTTGACACGATCAGATCGAACGCCGTATTTAAAGCATTCAACATGTCGGTCTGCACCAGCGAGACCCGTTCGCTCACTCCGTATGAAAAACAGTTGATGCGCGCCGAGTCCAATGCCCGCCGGGAAATATCAGTGGCGATAACTTGGACGCCGGGATACTGCCGGGCCAGGCTTATCGCCAGGGCACCGCAGCCGGTGCCGATGTCGAGGATTTTTAAAGGCTGGTCCGGCACATATTGTCCGATCAAGGTAACGAAATATTCGGTCTCCAGGCGGGGAATAAATACACCGGGGGCGATATGCAGGGACAGGTCCATGAACTGTACCCTCTTGGTGAGGTATTCCAGCGGCACGCCGCGTTTGAATTGTTCCAGCCGCACGTGCAGTAAGAACTCGGCGTCGTCATCAAGCCGGTCGCGGAAATACATTTCAAATCGGGGTTGGTCTAATAGCGAAGCCACGACCATTTCCGCTTCGGACCGCGATATATTAAGCTCGCTACTGACTTTCCTGATCAGTTCTTTCATACTGCTCCAGCGCGGCGATCAGTTCATCGAGATGGCCTTCCATTATCGTTTGCAGATTGTAAAGGCTCAAACCGATCCGGTGATCGGTCAGGCGGTTTTGGGGAAAATTGTACGTCCTGATCTTCTCGCTCCGGTCACCCGAGCCGATCTGCTTTCGCCGCTGCGAAGTCACGGCCTTATCTCTTTTTTCCTCCTCGATCGCAGCCAGCCGCGCCCGTAATATCTTCATGGCTTTTTCGCGGTTCTTATGCTGGGATCGCTCATCCTGGCAGGTCACGACCAACCCGGTCGGCATATGCGTTATCCTTACCGCCGACGAGACCTTGTTGACGTTCTGACCGCCGTGACCACCAGCCCGAAAAGTGTCGATCCTCAGGTCGTCGGGATTGATGTTGACCTGGGATTCTTCAATCTCGGGCAACACGGCAACGGTCACGGTCGAAGTGTGAATGCGGCCGCTCGCTTCGGTCACCGGGACCCGCTGCACGCGGTGCACGCCCATTTCATATCGGAACAATCCGAACGAACCTTCACCCTCAACGGCGAATATGATCTCCTTGTAACCACCGACTTCGCTCGTATGGGACGACAGCACGTCACATTTCAAATGCTTGCTTTCTATGAATTTCGTGTACAACCTGAAAAGATCGGCGGCAAATAAGGAAGCTTCGTTGCCGCCGGCGCCCGCCCGGATCTCAACAATGCAGTCACGCTGGTATTCTTCATAAAAAGGATTGGAAAGGTCGGTGATCTCGGTTGCGAGCTCCTGCAGGCGGTTTTTCAGATTATTGATCTCTTCTTCCGCCAGCGCCCGTAACTCCGCGTCATTCTGGTCGAGGATCTCCTGAGCTTGCATCATATGCTGATTGATGGCGTCCTGTTCGTTGTATTTCTGAAGAATATACTGCAGCTTTTTATATTCCCGCGATAGCGCCGCATATTCCTTGGAATTCTTCAACACGTCCGGTTTTGAAAGCAATGTCCCGAGTTCCTCGAATCTTTCTATTTTCCGGCTTCGTTCATTATACAAATTCATATGAGCAGGGATTAATACGGTGGTCCAATACGGATTATGGTGATGATCCTAGAGCATGTTCGGTCGCAGCCGCGGCTGTCTTTTACAGTTTTTCGAATTTCTCCTTCAATGCGATATAACGCAGATAGTCATCAAGATCGCTGACACCGCGGATCACCATACTGTTTTCCTTAACCGTGACCAATCCAACTTGTGCCAGCTTGTTCACGTAATCTTGTACTTTTGTGTCATCGATACCGGTGGTCTGGACCATATTTTCGACGCTGAACGGGCTGATCTCGATGCCGCCGTCTACCGTTTTCCCGGTTTCCTTCGCCTTAGTTATGATATATGCGACAACCCGGCGTTCTTCGCTCTTGATGGTCAAAAGCTTTATCTGTTCGTCAGTGTTGCGCAAACGCTTGGTCAGGGTCTCCAGGACATATTCAATGAGCGGGTTTTCCCTGATCTTTGCCTTAAAAGTCTCTTTGTCGATCACCAGCAATGATGTGGGAGCGACGGCAACGGCATGGGCGGAACGGGGCGACCCGTCAATGATCGCCATCTCGCCGAAGAAATCGCCGTCCTTCAGGATCGCCAGGACTTTCTCATCGACGCCTTTACCCTTCGAGATCTTTATTTTCCCTTCCCTGATCAAGTACATCGCGTCACCTTTATCTCCCTCATTAAATAGAACTTCACCCATATTTAGTTTCTTTTCCATTCCTTCAACCATGTGCGTCCTCCTTCATAAATGTCCCTGATTCTATCATAATATTATAGAAAAATCCTGCAAAGTCAACAGTGTCGTTTTCTACGTTTTTTTTAAATATTACTTTAAAACATCACGCGAAAAAATCGAAAAAACTTAGCTGCCGGGCTACCACCTTCATGTCAGGGTAAAATTGAACAGCCTTGCGACCCAACCCTGCACGCACTGATTGCGTTGCCTTACGCGCGTCGATTATGATTCTATTGTCGGGCGATCAGTATTTAGAAAAACGTCAATTTCGGAAAAAATTCAATCGCTGTTATCTACTCATAGGAACCGAATATACGAATTTTGACAATGTAAGTTGCCCGATCATTGTCGGTATGCGGATAATCAATCGAAGTTCTAAAAGATGCACACTCTTTCCTGCTAACACCGACACCACTAAATCGCAGTATATCCGATTGTCCAAAAAGGACATATCCCCCAGCATTGTTTTTATATGTGCGAATATAAATACTATCAATAACGAGATCGAATGTTATCCCACTGGATCCGTTGGTAATTCCTAAATCTATGATAGCCACTTTATAAAGTGCCGTCTGACAGGATCTTAGCTTCCCGCGTGGCGAACCATTGAAAACAACTGTGAATAGCCGAGATAGTTGCAGACCCCGAATAGTCAAATGCCTTTGCGCAAATGAATTTTGCACCCGGTGCTACGCCGATATCGTCGGCCATTGGTCCTGTTCCATCGCCGCCACAGATTATCCCCGTCGTGAATAAACCATGCCCCTGATCATCGTAAGGGTAAGGATATCCGTAGACTGCGTCAAACCAACCGCCGATGATCCATTTTCCCTTGACAGAAACATGAGAAGTATCAACGCCGCTGTCTAAAGTACCTATAATGATGTTAGTACCCGTATAACCTTCCAGCCAGCATGAATCCGCTTTGATCTTGCTGATATTCCATTCCGGTGTCCTTACGCCCTCGACTGGCGTGTATGTGTTGTCATCGTCAAGGTAGATTTTGTCATTGAGTGTTACGAATGCGACATCTTCACGTTCAGCCATCATTTCAATTATAGTTCTGGTGGCTTTCATTGATAATCCATTGAATATCCAAAAAGACTTGATATCCTCGACCTGGTCAGAAAACGCGGCAAGGTAGTTTAATATATCTTCCTGACATGTTTGCGCATGATCTTGTAGCAATTTGACTTTCATCGCGGTGGCGAGATTGACAGGAGCCTGAGAAAACATCATCTGGTTTTTCATGTGCACGATAATATCGATCTTTTGATGTTCATCCATGCACGACAGTTTTTCCAATAAATCAGGATGTATAGTTGATAACATAATCAGGCTAAAAACATAAATTGTATACATTTATTGCCTTTTGACGTTATATCGTCGATCTTTATATTTGTCAAGGGTTTATTATACTGACTTGCTACCGTTTTTCAGTTTGATACTAAGTATATCCTCATCATCAAATGAGGATGGTTATTATAGAATGACCAAATAATTAGTTGATAGAAACAAGTATGTTTTCTATTGACATTTACCCCCGCCTGGGTATAATAACAAGATCCAGCATGTCCATTATACGATTTCAAACCGGCAGTTTACAATCAACTTCACATGAACATAACAATACAATTGAAATAGCGCAGAGTTGTCCAACTGCGATCAATACGGGTCGATCCAAGGAGGATTAATGCCCGAAGCGAAATTTTTGGAAGATATCTGCAAAGGTTGTGGTCTTTGTTGTGATGATATCTGTCCGGTGAAGATCCTGAGATTGTCGCCCGACCGGATAAATTCAAGCGGTTATCACCCGGCTGAAGTGACTGACATGAGCAAGTGCATCGGATGCGGATACTGTTACATTGTATGCCCTGAACCGGCGGTCGAGGTATATAAGTGAACCCTAACCTAATTCCCATTCTTTAGGAGGCACAGTGGCAGCAAAAGAATTGATGTACGGTAATCATGCGATCGTGGAAGGGGTCATCGCGGCGGGCTGCCGGTTCTTTGCCGGTTATCCCATAACCCCCCAGAATGAAGTCCCCGAATACATGTCGATCCGCATGAATGAAGTCGGCGGTGTATTTCTGCAAACGGAAAGCGAACTCGCGGCGATCAATATGCTGTTCGGAGCAGCCGCAACCGGCGCGCGCGTCATGACCTCGTCGTCGTCGCCGGGTATCAGCTTGATGCAAGAGGGTCTGTCCTATATCGCCGGTTCTGACATCCCGGTCCTGGTCGTCAATGTTGTGCGCGGCGGTCCTGGTCTGGGCAATATCGCGCCTGCGCAATCGGATTATTTCCAATCGACCAGGGGCGGCGGACACGGCGATTATTACACGATCGTCCTGGCACCCAATTCAGCCCAGGAACTGTTCGAGTTCCCCAAACTGGCGTTTGAGCTGGCCGAGAAATACCGCGTGCCCGCGGTCATTCTTGCCGATGGATTGCTGGGGCAGATAATGGAACCGATCGTATTCAGCTTCAAGCCGGTTGATCCCAAGAACCTTCCCCCTCAAGATTGGTGGCTTACCGGGTGCCAGGGTCGCGAACGCCGGGTCGTGCGTTCCTATGACCTGAAACCCGGCAAGCTCGAAGAATGGAACTGGCGCCGCAATGAAAGGTTCCAGGCCATTATAAAGAACGAACAAAGGCATGAGGCGATCCAGTGTGACGACGCGGAAGTCGTGGTCGTCGCTTACGGCACCTCGGCGCGGGTATCGGCTGCCGGCATTAAGATGGCGCGCGACAAAGGTATCAAAGCGGGCTTGTTCAGGCCGATCAGTCTATGGCCATTTCCGGCCGTCGCCCTGAATGCCATCGCGAAACGCGCTAAAAATATCCTGGTGGTCGAAATGAGCCTGGGCCAGATGATCGAGGATGTGAAACTGGCCATCGAATGCCGCGTACCCGTGTATTTCCACGGCCGGCCGGGCGGCGGCATACCCACGACCCAGGAGATCTGCGATAAACTGATCTCATTACCGCGGGGTGCGAAATGAAGCCGATGTTCATACGTCCCAAGGGATTGACATCCGTCAACCAGCGCTACTGTCCCGGCTGTGGGCACGGCATCGTCCACCGGCTCATCGGTGAACTGCTGGTGGAAATGGATGTCCGGGAAAAAACCGTGGGCATTGCGCCGGTAGGCTGTTCGGTCTTTGCCGACGAATATTTCAACTGCGATATGATCCAGGTCCCGCACGGCCGTGCCTGCGCGGTCGCCACCGGTATAAAACGCGCGCGGCCCGAGTGCTTTGTTTTCAGTTACCAGGGCGACGGCGACCTGGCGGCGATCGGCACTGCGGAAACCATCCATGCCGCAGCGCGCAACGAAAATATCAGCGTGATCTTCATCAATAACGCGATCTACGGCATGACCGGCGGCCAGCTTGCGCCGACGACACTGCCAGGCATGAAATCAACGACCTCGGTCAAGGGCAGGGATATCGCCAAACAGGGGTACCCCATCAAGGTTGTCGAGTTGATCAACGCGCTGGATGGACCGATCTACCTGGAACGCACCACCGTGCACACGCCCAAGGACATCATCAAGACCAAGAAAGCCCTGAAGACCGCTTTCAATTATCAGCTTCAGAACAAGGGTTTTTCGCTCATCGAGGTCCTGTCAATGTGCCCCACGGGCTGGGGTGTTACGCCGGTCCAGGCAAAAAAATGGATCAACGATGTAATGATGAAATATTATCCGGTCGGGGAAGTTCGGAACCGCGGTAAGGAGGAGAAGAAATGACCAGGGAAATAATCTTATCGGGATTCGGCGGCCAGGGGATCGTTTCGTCCGGCATCATAATTGCCTATGCTGGCCTGCTCGAGAACAAGCACGTGACCTTCTTCCCCTCCTATGGCGCCGAAATGAGAGGCGGCACCGCCAACTGCTCGGTCGTTGTTGCCGATGAACCGATCGCGTCGCCGGTCGTAGCTAACCCCGACATCGTGCTTATCATGAACGAACCTTCGCTTTTGAAATTCGAACCCATGCTTAAAGCGAACGGATTGCTGTTCTTCAACCGCACGCTCATCAAATCCCAGCCGAAAAGGACCGACATCGAAGTGTTCGCCATCGACGCCAACGCGATCGCGGAAGAGCTCGGCACGGGACGCATCGCCAACATGGTAATGCTGGGTTCAATGGTCAAAAAGACCCAATTGCTGAAACTTGAGACGCTTTATAAGGCCCAGCGCAAAAGGTTCGGCCGGGCGACCGAAGAGCAGTTGAAATTGAACGAAAAAGCTTTGGCGAAGGGATATGAGTTAATTAAGTAAGATCCCCGTAATGTTCGACGAAATCCTGCCGCTCGTAAAAAAACCAATTCGATACACAGGGGGCGAATACAACATAACCCTGAAATCCAGTACCCCCGTTCACGTGGGGATCGTCTTTCCCGAGATCTACGAGATCGGTATGTCGAACCTCGGCATAAAGATCATCTATCACCTTTTCAACAAAGTACCGGACATCCAATGCGAAAGGATCTTTGCCCCCTGGCCTGATTTCGGTGAGCAGTGCCGAACCCGCAACATTCCGATCTTCGGCCTGGAGTCAAAAAAATCCGTCAAGGAATTCGATCTGCTGGGTTTCAGCCTGCAGAGCGAATTGAGCTATACGACGGTCCTGTACGTTCTGGAACTTTCACAGATACCCTTCCGGGCGGCGCAGCGCGGTGCCGAACACCCGCTCCTGATCGCCGGCGGGCCGGCGGCTCTCAATCCGAATCCCTTGAGCCCGGTCTTTGATGCCTTTGTGCTGGGGGACGGCGAGGAAGTCACTCTCCGGATCTCCGAAGTACTGCTGGGTATCCCTAAGATCAAAAAACATGAACGGCTTTCGGCGCTCGCGAACATCGAAGGCATATGGGTGCCACAGATCCACGGCAAGTCCAAGGTCATAAAGAAGTGCGTGGTCCCGGAATTGACCGACGACGCACTGCCTTCGCCGGCGATCCTGCCGATCAGCGATATAACCCATGACCGGCTGGCGATTGAAGTTATGCGCGGATGCACCTGGGGCTGCCGCTTCTGCCAGTCGGGTTATGTGAACCGTCCCCTGCGGATACGCCCGGCCGATGACATTATCCGGGCGGTGGAGCGCGGCATTCGCGAAACCGGCTGGGAGGAGGTATCGCTCTTATCCTTTTCCATCCTGGATTACCCGGGTCTCTTGAATCTCGTACGGAGGCTTAACGAGATCTTGAAAAAAAAGAACATCTGCATATCGCTGCCGGCCATGCGCGGCGAATTGTTCAGTGAAGAGCTTGCGGTCCTGCTCAAAGAAGTAAAAAAAACCGGTCTTACCTTTGCCCCGGAAACAGCCAGCGATGACCTTAGAAAGCGGATCAATAAATCATTTTCCAACGAGCGAATGATATCGTCCATCAATATCGCTAACCGTCAGGGATGGAAACAGGTCAAGCTCTATTTCATGGTGGGGCTGCCCGGTGAAAACGACCAGGACGTGCGGGCCATCAATGATTTGGTGACCGATATCCTCAAGGCGTTCCCGAAAGGCACGATCAAACTCTCGTTATCTCCCTTCATCCCCAAACCGCATACGCCTTTCGAATCGACCGGCTTCCTGCCGGTCGCGGAGCTGACGGAAAAGATAAATTCCATCCGCCGGTTGAAAAAACCCCGGTTGGAACTGAATTACCAGTCACCCGAAGTCTCGTTCATCGAAGCGTTCCTTTCCCGATGCGACGACAGGGGCTTTGAGGTCATCGAGGAGGTATATAAGCGCGGCGGCCGGTTCGAGGAATGGCGCGAGGAATTCGATTTTCAGCGCTGGCAGCAAGCTTTTGAGAAAACCGGCGTCGATCCCCAGGCGTACCTGAAGCCGCTTGACCGCTATCCATGGGATTTCATTGACGTTGGCGTAACCAAGGATTTTCTCAAGCAGGAACTCACCCGCTCGTCGGCCGGGGAAGCGACTGACAATTGTTTTTATCACGGCTGTACGCCGTGCGGCGCGTGCCCTGATGGCCAGAATATACCGCGGCACAGCGAGCAAACGTTGCCGGAAAAATATCTGAACTACGGCCGCTACCCGAAACGGGACATATCATCGCAGGCGTTCCGCGTCAAATATTCAGTCGGCGAGCAATTCAGGTACGCTTCCCATCTTGACATAACACGCACGATCTACCGGGCGCTCCGGCGGTCAGACCTGCCCATTGAATACACCCAGGGTTATTCGCCCCTGCCCCGGGTCTCATTCTCACCCCCAAAAAGCGTGGGCATCGTGTCCAAAGGCGATTTTTTCGACTGCTATCTGGTCGGTGATTATTTCTCGAATATATCGAGGGAACTTAACAGCCGTTTTCCGCCGGGGATCAGGGTCCTGGACGTACGCTCGCTCCCTCATAAAACACCATCGCTCAGCAGTTCGATCAACGTGATCTACTTTGAGATCGGCATCGCGCCCGAAAGATTGAAAAATCCGATCGATATGAACGATCCAAGGCCCCTGTATGTCCCGACCAAATCAGGATCGAAGAATATCAGGGAATCCATCGAAACCATTTCTGTGCAGCAACAGACATTGAATTGTGGTCTCTATTTCGGACCGGGTATGATAAATGTGTATGATCTTCTTTCCTACTTGACCGGTGAACCTGTGGACCAGGTCAAGGCATGCAAGATAACACGGACTGCGATGTTCATCAAGAAAGAAGGTCTCCTCGCCTCACCAATGGAGGTAACGTAATGAAAAAAGATATCGTCATAAATGTTTCCGGCATGGAAACCCGGATCGCCATCATGGAAGACGACCTGCTCGTGGAATATCATGTTGAGCGCCCAGAGCAGGGCAGTCTGGTCGGGAACATCTACAAGGCCAAAGTATTGAATATGATCTCGGGACTTAAAGCCGCGTTCGTGGACCTCGGCATGGAGAAGAACGGTTTTCTGCCGCTCGATGAGATCCCATTCCAGGAATTCTCCGATCTTTTTGAGAACGAAGTCGAGATGGACACGGCCTACCGCCCGGAAACCATAAAGCTCAAAGAAAAACAGGAAACGGTCGTTCAGGTCACCAAGGATGCTTACGGCATCAAAGGCCCCCGGGTCACGTCGTACATCTCGATCCCCGGACGGTATATCGTGCTGCTCATCAATGCCCGCAATGTCGGCGTGTCCAGGAAGATCCGGAACCGGCATGAACGGGAAATACTGCTCAAGATCGGCCGGGAGGTCAGGCCCCATGGCATGGGGCTGATCATCCGGACGGCCGCGGCATCGGCAAAACCCGACGAAATCAAGAACGAGGTGCGCTATTTGAAGAACGAATACGAAAAAAGCATGCACCTAGCGGAGAAGCCGGCGCCGTTACTCGCCTACCGCGAACCAGACACCACGATCAAGATCGTCAGGGACCTGTTCAATCATGAGGTTCGCAACCTGATCGTGGACAACGACCTGAAATACCGCTTGATCAATGATTACCTGAGCAAGGTCTCGCCGCGCATAAGGTCGCGGGTCAAGATGTACCGCGACAACGAACCGATCTTCGTCCGATACGGGGTCGAGGATCAGCTGAAAGACATCTTTGAAAGGAAGCTCTGGCTGCCAGGCGGCGGATACATCATTATCGATCAGACCGAAGCGTTCCTCGCGATCGACGTGAACACGGGTAAATCGTCCAGGGAAAAACAGGCGGAAAAACTCGCGCTCTTGACCAACCTTGAGGCCCTCAAGGAGGTCGCGCGCCAGCTGAGGCTGCGGGACATCGGCGGACTGGTCGTCGTCGACCTTATCGATCTGGAAAAAAAGGAGAACATCGACCGCATGCTCCGGGAATTCAAGGGCATGATCCACCAGGACCGCGCCCGTTACCGGGTCGGCGGGATCAGCGAATTCGGCCTGCTGCAGTTCACCCGTGAACGGTCGCGCACGAGCCTGACGCATCAGCTCGGCGAAGCCTGCCCGATCTGCCGGGGACGCGGCCGGATCCTGTCAAAGTCGAGCATGATCGGTAATATCGAACGATGGTTCATGAATAACGCGAAAACGATCAAGAACAAAGTCATTGAACTGCGCGCCTCTCCGAGAGTGATCGATTACCTGAGCTTATACCATTCTGACACGCTGGCCAAGATCGGCAAGGAAGGCAACCTTATCATCAGGTTAAAAGCCGACTACGCTGTGCCCGAGGATGATTTCAAAATGCTGGTCACTTAGCAGCAGCTCTTGAGGACGTGACAAAGGGCTGAAAATGATTATAATGAACTGATCATGCCGGATTTCAACCGCCCTATTTCCGGACCAGAGATCGACCACCTGCGAGAGCTTGCCCGTCTATGCCGCGGCGATATCCTGGTCATGACGACCATCGCCGGTTCCGGACACCCCGGCGGCTCGATGTCATCGCTTGACATATACCTCACGCTATATTCCTGCGCCAACAGCTCACCGGAAAATGCCGATGACCCGCAGCGCGACCGGATCATCGTCAGCCATGGCCATACATCGCCTGGCGTCTATGCCTGCCTTGCCCGTCTTGGTTTCATTGACCATGGAGATCTCCTGACCGGATTTCGCCGTATCCGCGGCCCCTATGAGGGCCACATCGAGCGCCACCTGCCCGGCGTGGAATGGACGACCGGCAACCTGGGCCAGGGTCTGTCCGCGGCATGCGGGTTTGCGCTGGCCGCGAAGATCAAGCAGTTGAAGTACGACACCTACGCGGTCATGAGCGATGCCGAACAGGCGAAAGGCCAGGTCGCGGAAGCAAGGCGTTTTGCGAAAAAATACGGTCTGACCGATCTTACGGTGCTTATCGACTATAACCAATTCCAGATATCAGGACGAACCCGCAATATCATGCCGGTAAATATCAAGGAAAACTACCTGGCTGACGGCTGGCAGGTCGACGAGGTTGACGGGCACGACTTTGCCCAGCTGCACGAAGCGATCAGACGGGCGCGTTCTGATGCGAACAACCCCCGTATGATCTTGTGTCGCACGATCATGGGCAAAGGCGTTTCGTTCATGGAGAACCGGGAAAAGTACCCGGGCGAACCGCTGAGCCAGGCGTTCTACCACGGCCAGGCCCTCAAACGCGACGAATGCGCGAAGGCGCTGAAAGAACTGGGGGTTGAGGACACGATCGACCAGTTGACCGCGGACGCAAAAAATCGCGTGATAAAAGGATTTCACCGCAAAGATATGCCGCTGCCTGTTATCCATGAAGCGCTAGCGCGGACTTACACCGACAAAACCGATCTGCGGCTGGCCTGGGGCAATGCCCTGGAAGACATGGCCAAAGCCAACCCGGAAAATACCTTCGCGGTATTCGACTGCGATCTTGCTGAATCGGTCGGCACCATGACTTTTTTCCGCATCAGGCCGCATAATTTCTTTGAAGCCGGGGTCAGCGAACATACCACGGCGACCATTGCCGGCGCGTTGTCCCTGAACGGCGTGTGTTCGATCTGGGCCGACTTCGGCGTTTTTGCCGTCGACGAGGTCTATAACCAGCTTCGGATCAATGATATCAATAATACCAGCCTCAAGATCGTCGCCACCCATTGCGGGTATAATGTCGGCCCGGACGGTAAAACCCACCACTGCATTGACTATCTGGGCCTGCTCAGGAATTTATTCGGTTTTAAGGTCGTGGTACCCTGCGATCCCAACCAGGCTGACCGTATTGCCAGGTTCATGCTGCAGCAACCCGGCAATTTCGTAATGGCCCTTGGCCGTACCAAACTCCCGGTTATCACGGATGAAGCCAGAAAGCCGTTATTCGGCGGTGGCTATGCTTATGCTTACGGTGCCGTGGATATTGTTCGCGAAGGATCAGACTGCGCGATCTTCGCAACGGGAGCCATGGTCGATCAGGCGATCGAGGCCCGTGCCCTTCTCAAGAAGGACGGCATTAAAGCGAGGGTATATGCGGTCTCATCACCGCTTGAGGTCGCAAGAGTTATCATCAAAGCCGCAGCTTCGACCAGGCTGGTCGTGAGTTATGAGGACCACAACCCCATGACCGGACTCGGCTGCACGATCGCTCATGGCCTGGCCGATATCCAGAGCGGGACAAAATTCGCAAAAGTCGGCGTGACCCAGTATGCCGGGTCGGACGAGGCCGATGTTTTATACAAAAAATATTCGCTTGACGCAGGGTCCGTGGCCGAGACAATAAAAAAGAACCTGTAACATGGCAAACAAAACCATACCGATCCACTACGTGAGCACGCTCGAACAAGCCGCCGACTTGATCCGGCAGCACAAGAATTTCTGGGTCTGCAACTGTGGTTGCCGCGAGAGCCGTGAAAAAGGTAAATGCCGGCGCTCCCGCATCGATGTCTGCCTTTTTTTCCGCGGTGACGTCGGCAGCAGCGGATCAGAACTGAAAAAAAAGACGCGCCGGTTTGCCGAAGGCATTCTGCATGAAGCATATGACAAATGGCTTGTGAGCCGTCCGTTCCGCAATGATAAAAATAAAAAGATCGTCGATGGCATATGTTTCTGCTGTAATGACTGCTGCGGTTATTTTCTCGATCCCACAGAGATCTGCGATAAGGGGAAATATGTGGAAAAGACCGACATGAAGCTGTGTACCGGCTGCAGCAGCTGCGTTGATGTATGCTATTTCAAGGCGCGCAGGCTCAAAGGCGGCCGCCTGAAGATCACGCGGTCCAAATGCTATGGCTGTGGCTTATGTATCCGGGTTTGTCCGGCCAAGGCCGTAAAAATATCCAAAAGGTAAAACTTTTTCCTCAGCGTCTTTTCAAACCATCCAGCGTGATCCTGATGATCTCCTGCTCTTTGCCTGCCACCGCGGGTATGAAAAAATGCAGTGAAAAGGCCGCCCGGACCGCGTTCAAGAAAAAGTACGCTCCGATACGCGGATCGGTTTTTCTGAATTCACCCTTTTCAACGCCCTCGCTGATGATACGGCTGATCAATGCGACGATCTCATCGACCCTCGCTATCGCCTGACGGTGGATCGCTTTCATGATGCGGCTCGTAAGGTTCATGTTATCGATCATTTCCAGCCCGATCCCGCCCTTGAATCTAAGCATGAAACGGACCCAGTCTTTGGCGATCTTTTCAAGCTTTCTGGTCGGTGAAATATTTTCGCTGACTGTCTGTTTGAGCATGGTCACCGCGCCGTTGAAGTACTCGTCAATGATACCGGCGTAAAGTGAGGGCTTGTCCTTGAAATACAGGTAGACCGTGCCCTTGGCGATCCCGGCGCAGCGTGCTATATCCTCGACCCGGGTTTCAAAAAACCCGCGTTGAGTAAAGACCCTCACCGCCGCGCCGATTATTTTTTTCCGTACTTCAAGATTTTTCATCGCGTATCAGGTTTGAGCCTTTTTTTTTCGCTCTTGCGCTCGAACATCGCGTACAGCACCGGGATCACGATCAAGGTCAGGAACGTAGCCACCATCATGCCGCCGATCACGGAACGCGCCATGGGCGCGCGCATCTCATTACCCGAACCAATACCCAATGCCATCGGGATCAGACCGAAGATCGTGGTCAACGCGGTCATCAGGATCGGCCGCATCCTAACCCGGCCCGCTTCAACGAGCGCATCAACTAATGACCGCCCTTCGTTCCGGCGCAACTGGTTCGCGTAATCGATGTACACAATGGCGTTGTTCACGACCACACCGCCCAAAATGAGCACGCCGAGCAGGCTCTGCATATTGAACGTCGTCCCGGTAAAGAACAGCATCCAAAGAACGCCGATGATCCCCAGCGGGATCGTGAACATGATGATGAACGGTTCCTTTAATGATTCAAACTGGCCGACCATGATGATATACACCAGGAACAACGACAGTACGATGACCAGGCCGATATCGCGGAAAGTGTTCTGCATCTCCTCAAAACCGCCGGAAAGCTTGATCTCAAAATCCGATGGCCTGGGGTAATCTTTTAGCTTTTTCTGCACCTCTCGCGCCGCGCCGTTCGGATCCCGGCCTTCAACGTTCGCGCTGACCTTGACGATGCGGTTCGTATTTTCATGTTCTATCTGCGCCGGACCGACCGTCGTGGTATCATTAAGAAAATTCCTTAATGGAACCTCGCCCAGCGGCGTGGTGACCGTCATGGACCGTATTTTTTCCGGTGCGTCGCGGTATTTCTCGCCGAACCTGACCCGGACGTCATATTCATCGCCTTCGATCCGGTACTGCGTGGCGACGGTTCCCTCGATCCGGCTGCGCAGGATGCTTCCGATCTGGTACGGGGTCAAGCCGAACTGGGCGGCCTTGTACCGGTCAACGATGAACTGGATCTCGGGCCGGCCTTCGCTGAAATCGCTCTCAATATCGACAACACCGCGAATACCCCTGAGCATGTCCATGAGTTGGTCTGATATCTTCTTGGATCTGGCGAGGTCATAACCGATGATCTTTATTTCGATCGGTTTCTCGCTGCCAAAAAGCATCGACTGGTCAGAAGTGAACCGCGTCACCATCCCGGGGATCCCGTTCATCTTTAATCGCAGGTCACGCTGGATATCGGTCACCGAGCGCTTGCGCTGTTCGCGTTCAACCAGCCCGATCCAGATAGTCGCGGTGTGCTGTCCGCTGCCGCCGCCGAACAGCGCGGTAAACCCTGAACCAGTGCCTACGGTCACGAACGAATTCTCCAATTCGGGTACCTCCTGCTGGATGATTTTTTCCAGCCGGCTGACCGCTGAATCCGTAATCGCCAGTTTGGTGCCCATCGGCATTTCGGCCTCGACCTGAATTTCATTCTGGTCGACATTCGGGCTCAGCTCCGCGCCGATGAACGGAAACAATGCCAGGCTGATTATGAAAAGACCAAGGCTTGTCCACGCTACGGTCTTGCGGTGTGTCAGCGCCCACTTAATGAGGATTGAATAATAGTTCTCCAGTCTCGTGTAGAATATTTTCATGGTTCTTGAAAGTCCGGTTTCCTTGATCTGCAGGAATTTTGACATCAGCATCGGGACGATCGTGATCGCGACGATCAACGATGATATCAACGCGAACGTGACCGTCAGGGCGAGCTGGGTAAAGAAGATCGCGGCGAACCCGCGCACCAGGAGCAGGGGCAAAAAGACCGCGACCGTGGTCAGGGTCGAAGCCGTGATCGCCATGCCGACTTCCTTTGTGCCGACGATCGCGGCTATATCCGGCATCTCTTTCTTTTCCTGGCGGTGGCGGTATATCGCCTCAAAAACCACGATCGCGTTGTCGACCACCATGCCGATCGCGATCGTCAAACCGCCCAGCGAAATGATGTTAAGGCTCATATTGAAGATGAACATCAGGAATAGCGTGAAAAATATCGTAATGGGCATGGCTACGCCGACAAAAACCGTGGCGCGCAGATTGCCCAGAAAAAGGAAGAGGATGATCGCCGCGAGGAGCGCGCCCATCCACAGCGTGTCCGCCGTGCTTTTCACCGAGCGGTTGATGAAATCCGCCTGATTGAAGATAATATCGATCGCGATCCCAGCCGGCAGTTCTTTTCTGATCTCGCCGATGACCTTCATCACGTTGCCGCACACACTAACGGTGTTGGCGTCAGACCTTTTCTGCACCATTCCCCAGATCGATGAAACGCCATTAGTGCGGGAATAAACGGCCGCATCCGACGGTTCCAGCCGGATGTCCGCGAGCTGGCCAAGCGCGACCGGCACGCCATTACTGTTGCCGACGATGGTCTTGCGTATGTCGTCAAGATTTTTGTACTCGCCGATGATCCTCAGGCTGTAAGTCTTATCGCCGCTTTCGACCGAACCCAACGGGTAATTGAGATTTTGAGCCTGCAGGACACTGACCACCTGGTCAGCCGTTATCCCGGTGCTTACCAGTTTCTCGGGATTGAAGGTCACGTGGATCTCGGTAAAGGTATTGCTCTGGGCATAGGACCCGGCAACGCCGTCCGCGCGCTGAATACGGTCGGCGATATTTTCCGTTATCTTATCCAGTTCCAGCGGGTCAATGTCTCCTCTTACGCTGAACATCACTACCGGCTGCTGGGATATGTCAAACTTGAAGATCAACGGCTGGTCCGCGTCATCCGGAATATAAGGGAGCACGATGCCCAGGCGGTCCCGCACATCATTTGACGCGGCGTCAAGGTTTGATCCCCAGGCAAAACGAAGCATGATCATTGACGTGTTCTCCGATGACGTCGATGTGATATCTTCGATATTGTTGAGCGTGCCCAGCACTTTCTCGAACGGTTCGGTGATCTGGCGTTCTGTTTCCTGCGGTCCGGCACCAGGATAAGTCGTAAGCACGACCATCATGGGGAACGTGATATTGGGGAACAGGTCCACGGTCAATTTGCTGAGCGAAACAACGCCAAAAACAAGAAGCCCCAGGAACACCATGGATATTGCCAGCGGTCTGCGAACTGCAGTCTCGGTTATCTTCATTTTTAAACCTTACCTTTTCACCGGAATGATCTTTTCTTCATCGGCAAGACGCTGCTGGCCCACGACGACGACCATTTCATGCTCAGCCAGTCCGGAAAGGATTTCGGTCTGATCATCCCCGACCAGACCGGTAGATACCTTTCTTTTCGTAACTGAGCTGTCCGCGTTCACTATGAATAAAAAATCATTGATTATCGCGTCCGGGGGCAGGGCCAATACATCCTTGCGTTCGGCCACGGTGATCAATACCCGGGCGGTCATCCCCGGTTTCAGAACCAGCCGCGGATTTTCGATAGCCGCTTTTATGCTGACGGTCCGTGTCATGGGGTCGATCACCGGGCTGATCTCCGTGATCGAGCCGGTAAAGGACTGATCCGGCAGGGCATCTACGGACAGGACTATTTTTTTATTCCTGCTGAAGCAACCCGCCTCGGTTTCGGCGGCATTGAAAGCGACCTTGACACGGGCGAAGTCAACCACCTGCATGACCGGCGCCTGGGGGGTAACCATCGAGCCGATATCCACGAAGATCCGGGCGACGGCGCCACTGATCGGTGAGGTGACGTACGCTTCTTCAAAATCAAAACCTACGGTCTCGTTCTTTATCACCATCAGCCGGTCACCCTTGCTTACCCGCGAGCCGTCGGATACCATGATCTTCAGCACGCGGCCCATGGTTTCCGGAAAAACCTGCGCGGTCTTATCCGCCATGATCGCGCCGATCATCTCGCAAGACTTTATCACATTGGTTTTTTGCGCCACGACATATTCGACCGAACTGTTGACCTTGGTGCGGTCCGCGCCGGAAGATTTTTTGAACACGAAAACACGCAGCACGATGCCTACGCACACGATCAGAATCAGGCCTATAATGATCAACTTTTTCTTCATCGCATCACTCCTTTCCTGTTGCCTTGCGAATTCCCGCGCTTGCCGCGTGGTATTCCTTCAACGTATTCAAGTAATTCGTTTTTGCCTGGGTCGCCGCCAGCTGCGCATCCATGAACTCCAGGTTCGTTGCCAGGCCGCTTTTGTACCGCGTTTCCATGATCTCGAACGCCCTGGTCGCCTGGTTCACGTTCTCCTGCGCGGCACTGAGCGCTTCTTGAGAGGCAAGAAAATTCAGATAGGATTGCTTGACCTCAAGGCTGATCGCCTTTTCAAGATTTTCCCGCGCGTGCCGCGCTTCCTTGAGTTTTAACGCAGCTGATTTGTACGCGTACAGGCTCTTAAACCCGCTGAACAAGGGCAACTGGAAACCGAGCGAGAACGTCATATTTGAACCCCACTCGCTGCCGCCCAGTCCAAATGGCTTTTGCCGGTCATAGGTCGCGCCCGCCACGATCGAAGGCAAGTTCGCGGTTTGCGCTATTGACCTGCCGGCCAGCGCAATTTTTTCGACACTCTGCAGATTTTTGATCTCGGCTCGGCTTGCCAGCGCTGCGGTCGTGAGTTCCTCAAGATCATATGCCTGTTCAGTGTACTGCAATTCTCCATCCACCACGCATTCCCGGTCAAGGGGCAAACCCAGCAGCATCTTGAAACCCTCACGCGCCAGGTTCAACCCGTTTTCCGTTTGTATCACTGTCGGTTTGAAGTTAGCCACCTGGACACCAGCGCGCAGCAGCTCGAATTGCGAAACCAGGCCGGCCGCATAGCGCTTTTGCACGGCTTCTTCATGCCGCTGCAACTGGTCAAGGCTTTCGCGCATTAGTTTCACCATTTCTTCCAGCACGAGCAGGCCGTCAAAGGCCGTGGTCACGGAATACGTGACCTCCTGCTTTTTCCTATCCAGGGACATGAACGCGATATCGCGGCTCAAACCGGCGATCCGGTAGGCATTATAGACCTTGCCCCAGGTAAATAGCACCTGCTGCAACGATACCTGCAGGTCATAGTTTTCATGCTGACCGATCGGGATCGGAATGCTGTCCATCATGAAGACCGAAACATCAGTAATGTATGCGTAATATCCGCTTAGTGAAAGTGTCGGATAAAATGAGGACCTTGCTTCGCCGATACCGGCTTCAGCCTTATCAATATCGATTTGCAGCTGGATTATCTCGGGATTATTCAGCAGCGCATATTCAATAGCGTCACCGCGGTCAAAGCGAACGGTATCATGTAATGCTTGTGACATTAGGATCAGAATCGCATAAGATATCATGTCATCCTCCCTTAAGGAAACAGGAATTTAAGGCTGAAGCCGTTTTCCCATAATTTATCATCCTTATCAAAATATCCATATTTATCGAGATCGGCGCTCGCCATATAATGATAACGGCTCACTGCCTCCACTCCTACGTTTTTCAGCAGTTTGATCCGGAGCGATATCCCACCGATAAAACCAAGATCCTTTTCTTCCATTTTCCCGCCGGACGGGAGGGTGATCGTCTCGCCATCGAATGACGCTTTCCACAGATACCAGCCAAGACCGGTCACCAGATAGATCGCTGCGCGCCGGGTGCGGATAAAAGGGAGCATATTGAATTCGGTGCAGAACGAGATCGGGATATAGTCATAAACATACGTTCCCATACCGGCCATCGGCACTTCATATCGCAGGTACGTGCCGTGGACCCGGATCCCTATATTCGGGATAATATTCTCAACACCGATCTCCCCGCCGAACTGCCAGCGCGACCCGGTTTCGAGCGAATCCTGATATAATTTATAAAAACCGTAATCGGGACCCGCGTAAACCTGCGGGGATAGCGGCTTATAATTCAAACTTGCCCATAAAGAAACTGCCATAAGCAGTACGTTCATACAGCCTCCTTTAATTAGAAATAATGACTGACTGGTCAGTCATTATATATGTAAAGTGCTCTTTGTCAAGGGGGTATTTGTCTGAATCCCCTTCCTCGATGGCAGCATTATAAATCAGCATTCAATAACAGCTGGTGTCCCGTTAGGGGGAGGATATTTGTTGTAGAAAAAAGACAAACAATGGAGATTACTCAGGATATATGCAAATCAGATTATTTAGGCGGTATCGGGAATCCGGTGATGTTTTGAAAACTTTCCTGCGTTTTTTCTAAAACCTTCTTGCGGGCATCGGCCAGGGCGGCCATGATCAGGTCCTCAAGCATGCTGACGTCCTTATCGGCGAGCACCTGCGGTTCGATCTTGACGGCGACGACGTTCTGCTCGCCGTCCATTTCGATCTTCACCATGCCGCCGCCGGCGCTCCCTTCCACTTTTATCTGCCTGAGTTGTTCCAGCAGCTTTGACTGCAGTTTCATGGCCTCCTGCATGAGATTTTTCACGTGGTTCTGCCTATCTTACTTCTTCACCGTCAAACATGGTCTTGATCTTCTGGGTCATTGTGTCGATATCCTTCTTCCCCGCGTCTTCCCGCCGTATCGACAGCTCGAAGTCAGCTCCTGCCAACTTTTTAATTATCTCCAGCAAGATCTTTTGATTTTGCTGCAGTTCCTTTTTGGAGAATTCCGTGTCGGCCTTGATCACAACCGCCTTTCCTTCCCGGGAAATTTCGGCCTTGGTAAGCGTACCTGCCAGCCTCGGGCTTTTCTTAGCGAGGGCATCGAGCATCCCCTGTCTGAGGTCCAGGGTCGCCGGCGCCGCATCGGCGGCGCTGTCCTTCACAACCAATACGTCCTGCGCGTCTTGACCGGATCCCGGGTTTGAAGAGGGAATCCGGGTCGATCCCTGTACTACGAGCTGGCTCAGCAGGAGTTCCATCGCCACCCTGGGATTGACCGAACGCCGGATAGTATTTTCGGATCTCAAGCAGTACTCGATCATGTCGATCAGGTTCTCGCGCGACACCGGGATCTTATCCAGCAAAGCAAGTTCATCCTGGCTCAGCTCCAGGTACTCCTCCCTGAGACCGGCTTTGTGCAACAGCAAATTTCTTAAATATCCGACCAGTTCACGGTATATTTCCAGCGGGTCACCGCCGTCTTCGATCCCCTTGTTCAGACCCATGAGAACTGCGGTTAGATCGCGGGCGATGATCTTTCCCAGCAGGTCGCGGTAAAAATCACTGCCCAGGAAACCGACGAATTTGAAGATATCATCCTTGGTTATCGTGCCATCGATAAAAGAACCCAGCTGTTCCAGGATGCTCTCGCCGTCCCTGACGCTCCCGTCCGCGCGCACTGCCAGGTAACGCAAAGCATCGCGGTCGATCTTGATATTTTCCTTTTGGGCAACCGCGCTCAACCGCTGGGTCAGTTCGTTCAAGGAAAGCCTCTTGAAAGTGAACCGCTGGCAGCGGGAAAGGATGGTAGCCGGCACATCGGTAGGATTTGTTGTGGCAAGAATGAAAATGACATTCGCCGGCGGTTCCTCAAGGGTCTTCAACAGGGCATCAAAAGCGTCATCGGTAAGGGCATGGACCTCGTCAATAATATAGATCTTGTAACGACAGTGGAGCGGGGCATAGCGAACGCCTTCACGCAGGTCCCTGATATCATCGATCTTGCGGTTTGACGCCCCGTCGATCTCGACCACATCGATGCTGCGGCTGGCCGTTATCTCAACGCACGCCTGGCACTTCTGGCATGGCGTTACGGTCGGCCCTTCGATGCAGTTAACGCTTTTGGCAAAGACCCGAGCGGTCGTGGTTTTACCAACGCCGCGGGGACCGGCGAACAAAAAAGCGTGCCCGATGGCATTGCTCTTGATCGCGCCCTTGAGCGCCAGCACCACATGGGATTGCCCGGTCAGCTCGTCAAAGCTCTGCGGCCGGTGCTTCAGCGATATTACCTTATGCGACATAATATTCTTTATTCCTTATTTCCTGTTTTTCCTATTTTCCATTCTCTGTTTTCTATTTTCTAGCAAACAATGTCCATTGCTTAAATTCCGGTCGTGCGCCCTCTTCGCCAATGCCTTCAGGAACAGTAAGAGGAAAAGACTCGGACCAGGTTTTCCCATAACCAGTCCTTTGCTACGTACCGTTGCTTCCTTCCGGACCTGGCGGGGTTTGTAGCCGGTGCTATCATAGGGCCCAATCGTCAACGCCTTTTGCATCCGGCTGTCGCCCCTGAAAATCCTGACTCAACAGGGCATTCAATCCCGCTATAGCGGATTTCGGGTCCCCCCGCACCTTAACAGTCATCTCAATTCCTGCCTTCCTTCAGATAATGTCTTACGGTCATTATTAGGTGCGGGGTTCAGGGCACCGCTGGCTCCCCATCTAGCACGACCGGTATTTTTCAGTTTTTGAAAACTTCCGCCCTAAAGATCAGATCCTGCACGTTCATGCCGCAGGATCCTGCACCCGAGAGTACCATTAATGTCTGCAGCTGTTCGACCCGCTTCGTGTCGATCTCGGAAAGCCTTAAATATTCCGGTAATTTGATGTTCAGCAGCATGGTGCCGTCAAGCGGCCATTCATTTTTCGTGACCACAGCGCTCCTTGCGACTTCAGGATGCACTTTTATGAACCCCAGCACCGCGTCAAAAGTATTTTTCATGCGCAAGGCCGCTTTTTTGTTCTTGACCACAAAGCTTTTCTTCATAACGACGGCTTGATAAGGGAATCCCGTCATCAGATAAGTGTTAACCAGACCTTCCAGCAGCACGCTGCAGCCCAGGTAAAACAGATAACTGCGGTAGGGATCCAGTACGAACAGCGCGTCAGCCTTGTTATCCTTCAGTGCGGTCGCGATCTCGCCGGCCCGCAGAGGGATCCGGGTGATGTTCTTTATTTCATCCTTCTGCTCCATTTTCTGCAGCACCATATTCACAAGGTATTCATCGCCGGCAAGAAATCCAAGCCTCTTTCCCGCCAGATCTTTCAGCGACCTTATTTTTCCATAATCTTTGGGAATGATGATGGCATCTGCGGCGGCGCGCAGCTCCAGGGAACCGAGCACCTTGATCGTGTCATTATCGACCACGGGCGAAAGCAGGAGGTCATACCACGATACGGACGTTATGTCACACTCGCCGCTTTTGAGCTTCTCCAGCGACCCGCTCTCGATATCTACGAACAGCGGTTTGACCTTTTCCAGTTTGTAGTACTGACGCGAGGTGTCAAGTTCGGCCAGGTAGAAAGGCAGACCGCCGAACGCCCTTTCAACGCCGATCCGTACGGACGACGGCTTTAATTCCCGGTATTGAGGAAAACCAACAACAGCGATCAATGCCAGTACCGCAAGGAATATCAGGATATTCAACATTCCCTGCGTGACTCTACGGTTCAATTATTTGCCCTTCTCCAATTCCTGTATCATCATCAAATACTCAAGCGATTTCTTGGTGTTTTTCAGTTCCCGGTATGCGTAAGCAAGGTTGGTCAAAACATCGATATTCTTCGGCTCAAGCTTGAGCGCTTTGTCCTCGTATATTTCGATCGCCTTCTGGAAATTCTTGACCTGGGAATAACAGACAGCGATCATGAACCACGCCGCGAAGTCATCGCCTTTCAGGGTGATGATCTTTTCATAGTAAGAACGAGCCTCATCGTATTTTTTAAACTTAACGAGTATTTCGGCAACAGAGAACATGGCGTTCAAGTTGTTCGGCTGGATTTCAAGCGTGGCATTCCAGTCGTTGAGCGCCAGGCTGTCTTTTTTAAGGTTATAATTCGATATCCCGCGGTGATAATAACTCATGCCCAGATACTCCGTGGTAATGGCGAACCTCTCGACGTTTCGTTTCTGGGCTTCGGGTTGTTCAATGCCGAGCTTGGTCTTGAGCACCCGGTTCAACTCTTCCTCTTTTTTATCGTTGTACAGCGTCACGATCTCATTTGCCACTGCCCGGTCGAACGCGACATTCTGGAACAAACCACCCTTCTGCTGATCATACCGTTTGATAAAATATTTTATCGCGTTGGAGAACTGATCGATCGCCTTTTCATAATCCTTTTTTTCGAACATGGTACCCGCTATGCTAAAGTAAGCTTCGGGATTTTCCGGATCGATGGACAAAGCCCTGTTATAGGCGGCGGTCGCCCCTTCTTTATCGCCCATCTCGGTCCGGACATGCCCCTCGATTATAAATTGCTGGGCAGCGGTGGGATCAAGTTTCCTGGCTAATTGCAGATTGACCAGCGCTTCGTCATATTTCTTTTCTAAAAGCAATTCAGAAGCGACCTTAATAAAAGTCCCCCAATATGCAGTCAGGTTGTTCTTTTCGGTTACCGTGAACCACTTCATGGTCAACGCCGTGTCTATTTTAAAGGCATTCTGAAAGGCCTTGCTTCCTGCCTGCGAGTTACCCAGCTGGATCTCGATTTGTCCCAAGAGGCAGCGATATTCAAAATCAGCTGGCGCCTCTTCGATGCCGAGCAGACATTGTTCTTTGGCTTTTTCATACTGATTTTGAGTAATATATATCTTTGTGGCGTTCTTCCGTGTCGGCGGGCATCCAACGAACAGCACCGCCAGCAGCAACACACTTAACCAACGTTTTTTCATTGAAGCCTCCTTATGCTCCAATTGTATATAATTTTTTAAAAAAGTCAATAATTAAGAGCCCCATTCGGTTTCATCAACATAACTTCTCTTCACTTTTGTCTGCATTGTCCTACAATAAATTCCCTCCCTAAGATGGGAGGGAATAAAGGGGAGGGTGATTAATACTAAAAACCCAATAAAATTATACAACCGTCAACCCCACCTTCATCCTCCCTCCCTAACGGGGCACCAATTATTATCCCCCTACCCTTGCCCTCCCTCACTAGGGGGGAGGATAAAAAAATGGTAATGCTGTCATCAAGGTGAAGGTATTAAGGAAAGGAGTCATCTCATTGACAACGGAAAAGCGCTGATTAAAATACTGGATGGCGCGGTTTATCGTGGCTATCGACGGGGGTGCCGGGTCGGGCAAGAGCACGACGGCGAAAGGAGTCGCAAAACGCCTTGACTTTTTCTATCTCGATACCGGCGCCATGTATCGCGCCGCCGCCCTTAAATACATCATGAAAAAAGGCGATCCGTCTTCAATGGACATGGAAATCATAAAGGACATCATCGCTCATACCGAGATCGACCTGCGAAGATCCAACGGTGATATCCGCGTGTTCCTGGATGGCCGGGACGTATCGGCCGAGATCCGTTCGCTGGCGGTCAGCGAACTTGTCTCACCAGTATCGGCAGTTCCAGAGATCAGAGCCTGGATGGTCGGAAAGCAGCGCGCCGTCGCCGAGGGAAAAAATGTCGTATGCGAGGGGCGGGATATCGGTACCGTGGTTTTTCGCGACGCCCAAGTAAAGATCTTCATGCAGGCGGATTTGAAAGTGCGGGCTCGGCGCAGGGCGCTAGAAATGGCAGGACAGAACATCAAGGTCGAGTTGGCTAGGGTGTATGAAAACCTGGCGTATCGCGATCAGTATGATTCCAGCCGCGACCATTCGCCGCTTAAAAAAGCTGATGATGCGATCGTGGTCGACACCACGGACCTGACGATCGAAGAAGAGATTTCGCTGGTGGAAAAGATCGTAAAAAACAAACTGAAGTTATTAGTTAATAGTAAATAGTAATTAGTGTATAAAAAATCAAATATAATGAATTTTACATTTCCTTCAATCTACTAATAACCTAATTACTAATTGCCATTTACTATGTGATCTATGTCTATTTTATCCGCATCATACCATTCGACCCCGGGCACGCGGTTGAACCAGGTGATCTGCCGCTTGGCAAAATTCCGGGTTCGCCGTTTTGCCGCCGTGATCGCCTGTTCCAGCGTCAGCCGTCCCTCGAGATGGTCAATGATCTCCTTATAACCAATGGTCTTGAATATGCTTAATGTCCAGGGATAGCCGATTTTTGAAAGCGACGTAACCTCATCCGCCAGACCCGCCTGGATCATCGCGTCAAAACGTTGGTCGATCCTCCGGTAAAGCACTTCCCGGGGCAAGTGCAATCCGATGTACCGCGGTCTAAATGGCGCAGTTGCTTTCTTCCCGCCTATGAATGAACTCAATGGCCGACCCGTGATCTCGTAGACTTCGAGCCCGCGTAATATCCTCTGTTTATCAGCAGGTTTAATCGCCCTTGCCCATGCCGGATCGATGCGCTCCAGCCTTTCGTACATACCGGCGGTCCCGAGCACTGCCAGTTCACGGGTGAGCCGCTCTTTGACGACCTTCTGCGATGGCGGCAGTTCGTGCAGGGGTTCAAAAAGAGCCTTGATATACAGACCCGTACCGCCGCATACGACCGGAACCGATCCGCGTCCGGGGATATCGCTCAGCAATGCGTGCGCGTCCCGCGCAAATTGCCCGCATGAGTATGATTCATCGGGTTCCAGGAAATCGATCAGGTGAAATCGGATCTCACTGCGTTCTAGGCGCGTCGGCTTCGCCGTGCCGATATCAAGGTATTTGTAAACCTGGCGGGAATCCGCGGAAATGATTTCGGCATCGACAGCCTTTGCCAGGGCGATGCTGATCCGTGTCTTCCCGACTCCGGTGGGACCGATTATCGTTATGACTGGATCGTTCAATGCTATGGACCTGGACGGCTGCTAAATGTAGACGCCCAGCATTCTAAGAAAAAGTATGACGCGGTCGCCGAATAGCGCCATTACCAGCCCGCCCAGGCTTAAAAAAGGGCCGAATGGGATAGGGCTTTCGCGGTGTTTTTTAGTGACCAGCAGGTAGACAATGCCAAATAAGGACCCCGCAATAGCGCCGATGAAAACGGCGATGATAATACGGGGAAAGGCGATGAATGCGCCGATCATAGCGGTCAGGAACACATCGCCCATGCCCATGACCTCTTTTTTGTATGCCCAGCCGCCCAGCACGCGGATGAGCAGTATCAGCCCCCCGCCAAAGAACGCGCCGATAAGACCAAGCCAGAAATTGCCATACAAAATCTGGAACACCAATCCCAGCAGGATCCCGGGCAGGGAAATAATGCTCGGTATTATCTGGTGGGTAAAATCGATCCCCGAGATGACGATCAGACTGCAAATGAAGACCAGGTAAAAGATCAATGCCAGGCTGAAACCGTACTGATGGTATAAGAACAAAAACGCCAAACCGGTGAGAAGTTCGACCAGCGGATACTGCCATGATATCGGTTTTCGGCAATGCGCACATTTTCCGCCCAGAAAGACATAGCTCAGCAGCGGGATATTTTCATACCAGCGGATGGGCTTGCGGCAGTGGGGGCAGAACGAATTGGGACGGATGATCGACACCGACCGCGGCAGCCGGTAGATCAGCACGTTTAAAAATGAACCGAAGACGAGCCCGAATATAAAGGAAAAAACCGTGTAGAGAATCGTCACTTTTTCGGGCTCTGCAACCGGAAATCGAAATAGACCGTATAGGAATCCAGGCACTTGTGGACCGCCTCGATGCTCTCACCAATGGTTGCCAGCACTTCCTCATATGAACAGTGACTCATCTTGGGCATGGAAAATACGGCTTTCTTCAATCCCGGGACAAGCGCTGAAGCAACGATATCATGCTCGGCCAGGCTGATGAAAACATCGGCGTTGTTTCGCGGTCTTCTCAGTTCTTTTTCCTCAATGATCCTGTTACCCATGTCAACCAGGGATTTGATCATACCGTAAAAAAGATATTTCACTTTCTCGATCACCTTCACACTCTGGGGAGAATTCATTTCCGGTGGTTTTTTTATGGTGGCTTTGATCTCTTCAATATTTTTCAGCATTCTGTCGTACTGCGCCCTTGATATACCGAGGTTCATTTACGCTAATTATATGTGATAAAGAGCCCTTGTCAATGCGTTCCAAGCGGAGTGGGGGTTTAAAAAAACAAAAGGGGGAGGATTAACCTCCCCCTTTAGCTATAAATTACTTTTTCCGTTTCTTTTTCTTCTTTGTTGTTTTCTTCTTAGTTTTTTTCTTTGCACCGCACGCTTTCATTATACCTCCTTTATGCAATAGTATAATCATCATTCATATTTTGTCAAGAACTATTTTAAGATTTCCAGATAATCCAGAAATTTTTGTTGGCGCCTCGCGGGTCTTGACAAACAGGTCTTTTTTATTATATTAAATATAGATATAAAAAAGGAGCGGTATGAAAAATTCTGTCAATCTTCTGAATGTTATTATCATGCTGGCGGCTTTGCTGTGCTTGACCTTTGCTGCCCAGCGCGTCGTAGCCGTGGAAATGATCACGGACGAAACTTGAACAGCGTGCGGCAGTGCCAGTATGGCACTAGACCAGATCATATGGAACCATCCCGGTCAGATCGCCGCCGTTGACGTGCATTACCCGGCCGGCAATCATTTCTACCTGCAGGAAGCGACCGAACGAATTCAATACTATCCACCGCCGTTCGCCGGCATGTACGTGCCGCCATGGATGTGGTTCGACGGTAACAACCACAGCAGCATGGATTATTCGATCTGGGAATCACTCATCGTAGACCGCATGAGCGAAGAAGCGCCCGTGACCATAACCATGGACGGTGCTTATTCGACCGGCGATGACACCGGTACGGTTTTCGTGAATATCCGGAATGATTCGACGGCAGAGATCTCCGGACGCGTGATCATCGTCATCACCGAAGATAGCCTTGTTTATGCGGCTCCCAATGGAGTGATGGTCCACAACAGCGTGCCCAGGGATTATATCCCGGACGACAGCGGAACGACCGTCACCATCCCGGCCGGTGATTCGGTCACCGTAACGCAGGCTATCATCGCAAGTTCCGGTTGGGTCGATGCCAATCTCAACCTGCTGGCCTGGATCCAGAACGATATCGAGCAGCCCGACTCCACAAAAGAAATCTGGCAGAGCGCCATTGTAAAACTCGTTGAACTCGGGATCGCTGAGCATGGAGCACCGGCGGCGCGGTCGATCCTGCAGCCGGCGCCGAATCCTTGCGTGGATGGCACGTCGTTCTTGTTCAGCCTGGCGCCGGGCGAGCGCTACTCGATCCGTCTTTTTGACATTGCTGGACGTGAGATCAGGACTTACACCGGCACCGCGCGCGATACCCGGGAACGCGTGTACTGGAACCTTAAAGACAAACATGGCGATGCCGTGGCTCAGGGCGTTTATTTTTATCGTTTTGACAGCGGCAACAGCGCTGCAACCGGGAAGATCGTCGTTCGCTGATCGGCTGATCGCAGTTATTTTTCGGCTAAGGCACAGGGATCCAGATCCTGTGCCTTATTCTTTTGACAGCACCTGATCCAGCGGAAGCTCTTTCTGGAACTCGTAGATCTCCTTGATCATCCGCTTGATATCATAGGTGTACTGCCAGCCGGGATAGTCATGCTGGAATTTTTTCACGCTGCTGATGTACCAGATGTGATCGCCGATCCGGTTCTTATCCTCATACTTGTAGACAAGCTTCTTGCCGGATAACTCCTCGATATCGTCGATGGCTTCGAGGATCGAACAATTACTATGCCGGCTGCCGCCCATGTTGTAGACCGCGGCGACCCTGGGTTTGCGGAAAAAATGATAGAACGCGTTCACCAAGTCGTATGAATGGATGTTATCCCTGACTTGTTTACCTTTGTAACCGAATACATGATACGTTATCCCGGCGATGCCGCACCGCACCAGATACGAAAGGAAACCGTGCAGCCTTGTGCCTGAATGCGCCGGACCGGTCAGGCAGCCGCCGCGGAAACAAACCGTCTTCATGTTAAAGTACCGGCCGTACTCCTGAACCAGCACGTCGGCCGCTACCTTGGACGCGCCGAATAAAGAATGCAGGCAACCGTCAATGCTCATCGTCTCGTCGATGCCGTCATTGTACGGATGGTCTTTTCTGATCTCATACCGCTTTTCCTGCTCGACCAACGGGAGCCGGTTCGGCGTATCGCCGTAGACCTTGTTCGTGGAAACAAAAATGAACACCGCTTCCGGCGCGAACTGGCGTGTCGCTTCCAGCAGATTCAGGGTTCCGTTGGCGTTCACGCCGAAATCAGTGAACGGCTCCTTGGCCGCCCAGTCGTGGGACGGCTGCGCCGCGCAGTGGATCACGATCTCCGGTTTGGATTCCTTGAATACCTTTGATAGTTCTTCAAAGTTCCTAATATCGATATTTTTATGGCGGTAATTAGCGGGGTAACGGCTGGTCAGGCGGTCCCGCATCCATTGGGTGGAAGCTTCCTTGCCGAAAAAATACGCCCGCAGATCGTTATCTATGCCGATGATGTCAAATCCCTTGTCGATAAAAAAAGATACGGACTCGGAACCGATAAGTCCGGCAGAACCCGTTATAATGGCCGTGCTTTTATTCATTGTCCATCTCTCCTTTGCGCATTAACTCAGCTTTGACATGTTTGAATATCGTCCCGGTACCGTTCAGGCTGCGATGCCCAAGTTCCCATGCTTTTTCATGCATGCGCCGGTACATGTCACTGGACCCGAGGATCGCGGCAAGCGGCGCGGTCAGTTCATCCGGCGAACTGACCCATTCGCCGGCGCCGTTCGCCTTGAGAAAGTGCGCGAACCGGTGCTCCTGGGCAGAACCCGCGCGGGGCGTGATGACGACCATGGGTCGCCCGAGACCGAGACCTTCAGCCATGGTCACGGAACCTGGCTTGCTCACGATAACATCGGCTGCCCACATGAATTCATGCATATTTGACACCGCGCCGAACAGATGCAGGGGCCACCGCGCGCGTGTTTTGAGCGCCTGCGCTTTGATAAAGTCCTTCTCGTTCTTTCCAAAAATGACCGCCAACTGGACGGGCGATTCGATCTGCATGATCGCCTTGATCGCGGTATGGAAATCGACCATGGTGCCGAGCAGTCCGCCGATCAGCAGGACCGTCGGTTTATCGGGTAGCAGCCCCAGCGATCGCCTGACTTCCTTCACGTCACTTTTAGTGACCGGCAAAAATCCGGCGCGCAGCGGCATACCGGAAACCGTGATCCTGTCGACCGCGACCTGGTAGGTAAGAAGTTCATCGCGCAGCGGTTCGTTCATCACGTAGTAACGGTCGATCGCCTTGTTCACCCACAACCCGTGGACCGCCAGATCGATAATAATGGTATGCATAGGTACGTTGAAAAAATCCTTCAAGCGCCCGGCTACGACGTTTACCTCTGGCTGCAGTGAAACGATGATGTCGGGCTGTCCGAACTTGTGCTTCAGTTTCTGAAAGGTCGCGCTCATGGAAAAGATCATGCCTTCGGCAAAACGGTATCCGCCCAGCATTACCTCGTTCTGCTTCTGCAGGTTCTTATAACCGCTCTTGAACAGACCCTTGAGCTTGAGATCGCCCAGCCTTCCCAGCGCGTCGGTCCGTGAGCCGGCGGGCGAGTAATCAAGCAGGTTCATGATCTCCGGAACGAACTGTCCGTTCCCCGCTTCCTTGACGTAATCGTAAAAGGCAAAGCTCGGATAGGTGTGCCCGCCCTTCCGCGAACAGTACATGACCCAGATCTTTTTAAGCCGCTTGTGAGCCATAAGTTTGAAAGTACTCGTACTATAATCAGAAAAACCGCTGAAGTCAATAACCAGCGCTGCCGTATCGCTCCTTGACTTGCCCGCGAATCCGTATACACTATGGCGCCATGTCACTTGTATTGCTAAGCGCTGTACTGTTCAACGCAAACGCCGTCTACATCGGCGAATTCAGCGGTCCGATCACGCCCGCCTCGAGCGCGTATTTTCTAGAGGCGATCACCCAGGCCGAGAACGACAGCGCGTCGTGCCTTATCATAAAAATGGATACGCCGGGTGGCCTCGACGAATCCATGCGGGAAATAACCAAGCGTATTCTCAACGCGTCCGTGCCCGTAGTTGTCTACGTCGCGCCCAAAGGCGCACGCGCGGCATCAGCCGGCGTCTTTATCCTGTACGCGAGCCACGTCGCGGCGATGGCGCCGGGTACCAATGTCGGCGCCGCGCACCCGGTAGGATTGGGCGGTGAGAAACAGGACAGCGTCATGATCGGCAAGGTGACCAACGATGCGGTCGCGTATCTGCAATCGCTGGCCAAGGAACGGCATCGGAACATTGCCTGGGCCGAGCAGGCTGTGCGCCAGAGCGTCTCCGTGGACGCGGACACAGCGCTCAAACTCGGGATCTGCGAGATCATTGCCCCCAACGATCAGGACCTTATCGCCCAGCTTGACGGACGGCAGGTCGTCGTTAACGAAGACACGCTGACCCTGACGGTCGCGTCGGCGCCGGTCAAGAAAGTCGTAATGTCATTCCGGGACCGCCTGCTCCTGATAATCACCAACCCCAATATCGCTTATATCCTGCTCCTCCTTGGTATTTATGGATTGTTCTTTGAATTGCAGCATCCGGGACTTATTTTTCCGGGCGTGGTCGGCGGCATCTGTCTTATTCTCGCCTTCTACGCGCTTCACATCCTGCCGGTGAACTACGCCGGAGTAGCCCTTATTGTTTTATCGGCCATCTTTTTCATTATTGAAATATACCTTACGTCGCACGGGCTGGCGACTATCGGCGGCGTTATCGCGCTGGTCATCGGCTCGGTCATTCTGTTCAATAGCAATGTACCGTTCCTGCGTGTTTCATGGGAGGTGATCATGCTCGTTGCCATAATCATTGTCGCGTTCGTGGTGCTGATGCTGATCATGGGTATCGGCGCCCAGTTCCGCAAACCCGCCAGCGGCAAGGAAGGGATGGTCGGCGAATCCGGCATCGCCAAGACCGAGATCGATTCTGAAGGCGGAACGGTTTTTGTCCACGGCGAATTATGGAACGCCGTCAGCGACAAACCCATCAAGAAAAACAGCCGGGTCAAGGTCGTAAACGCTTCCGGGGTGCTTCTGAAAGTCGAGCCCCTGTAATGGCGTGGATCCTGCTCTGCGCTGCGTTTGAGACCTCACTATTCCCGGCCAGCGATTTTCTCGAAGCCCGCTTTAACCCGGCATATCACGCCCGGACCCGCACTGAATTCTCTATCACCGCGGACGAACGTTTCAGTCTGTCCGACCTGAGTACCTATACTGCCCGGTCGCAAATCAGGAACCTGGCGTTTGAAGTTACACGATTCGGCAATAGCCTGTACCGCGAAAATAGCCTGACGTTCGGATACGGGTTTGCCATCCGCGGCACCCTGCATGCCGGAGTCGATGTCTCGGCTTTGAACTGCTGGATAAAAGACCTTTCCAGCCGGTATTCATACGCGGTCCGTTGCGGGGCATGTTTCGCGTCTCCTACTGGCGAGCTTGGCTTGTGGCTGAACAATTTGAACATTCCGCGGTTCAGCGAAACCGACCGCGTACCGCTGACCTACGGCGCGCGCGGGGTCTACGCGGTGAACACCGTCCTTTCCTGCCGGTTATCCGCCCGGTCCACGGAAACGCAGGTTCCTTTTCTCAATATCGGAATCGGTATTGTCCCGGGCTCGCTCCTGGCGTTAGACCTTGGTGTCAATTCCGACCCGCTCTGGCTTGAATATGGTTGTACCGTTCGGCTGGGAACGCTGGCCGTGAACTACTCCGGGCATAACCATCAGCAGCTGGGACTCACCCACGCATTGACACTCCTGTTCAGTTCGCATTGATCTGACATAAAGTGACGCTCCTGCTTATTCTGCTCGTTACGAGCACTGACATTTTTGAAACCGAGGAAACCAGGGATTACAACCTGATCATCGCCGAAACCGATTACCTGAAAGCCCACCCCATCGATATTAATTCCGCAACGATCGATGATCTCATGAGGATACCATACTTGAGCGCCGGTGACTGCATGCGGATAATCGATCTCAGGAACAAAACGGGCAGGATAAATTCCTGGGAAGAACTGGCTTCCAGCCGGCAGGTCGACCGGCTGACGATCAGCCGCATCAAACCGTACCTTACCTTTGCGGCCAAGCCGTACCGTCTTGAGATATTGAAGTCGCGCCTGCGATGGCGCCAGGCGGTCAGCGATCAGCACGCCAATGATTATTACACGCGCAGCCAGGCGCTGTTTGCCGGTCATCATAACCTGTTCCTTGTATCCGAGCAGGACGCCGGCGAGAGCTCGTTCTTTGATTACTGGGCTGGAGGCCTGCTCGTGAATGACGGCAAACGCAGGTTCGCGATGGGAGCCTATGATCTCGACCTGGGCTCAGGCGTGATGCTGTCCTCGGTCGGTTCGATCTTCCAGGCAACTGATTTCCGGGTCGCGAGCGTTGAACGGGGCATCGTGCCGTACACATCGGCGATGGAGAACAACGCGTTTTTCGGCGCCGCTTACGGCGACTCGCTGCTGGTCCCCTTTACGCTGTTCTTTTCCGACCACAAACTCGACGGCCGGGTCGATACCGCCGACATCGCCTGGTCCCTGGATATGACCGGCGATCACAGCGACTCTGCCGGGCTCGCCAGAAAAGACCGCATCGATGAAGAAATCATGGGTTATGACGTCGGGTATGCGGTCTCCGGCCTGGTCATAGGGCACCGCTCTTACGTCTGCACTTACACCCCGCAGTTCGCGACTAAGGATTCGCTGTTTGGATTCTACGGACGGCAGTTCTGGATGTCGGGTTTCAGCGCCCGCTACAAAAGCAATAACTTCATTCTTTTTTCCGAAGCCGCGCGCGCAAACCAGAATCGCCTGGGCGGTCTGTTCGGACTGGGCAGCATATTCCCTCACCGCACGGAATTCAGCGTTGCGGGCAAGTATTTTCCGGCCGGGTATTACTCGCCGAAGGGCGTGGAAGCCCGCGATGATTATTTCGGCCTGACCGCGGACATCGGCCAGACATCGTTCATCGCCCGGCTGGGCGCGACCTTGAACATCAGCAGTCCGGCCTCTGCCGAGTCGACCAGTTACGATTTGAAGTTCAATTTCGAAAAAAACATGACCATTATCGATTCCAAAATCCAGCTGCGCTGGAAAACGCTCGAAACCGACCGCGAGCTTTCGGGTGCCAAGATCTTCGTCCGCTTCAGACCGACCGGCTGGTTATACTGCGACGTTCGCCTTGAAGAAAAACATGTTTACACCGATGATGACTCGCTGGACAGGGGGATGTTCATATCGTGCGACCTGGGTGTCGACGCGGAGCGGTTTGATATTAAAACGCGTTATGGCGTTTTTGACACGGATTCGTATGGCGCGCGGATCTTTGCCTATGAACCTGACCTGCCGGGTGTCATCAGCAACCGGATACTGTACGGTCAGGGACAGTACGGGATCCTTTATCTCTCGGTGAAGCCGGTAAAGCAAATGTCGGTAAGCGTCAAGTGCACCGCGCTTCGCAAGGTTGTAACGAACTATTACATTGGCATGCAGGTCGATTTTAATTTGTAGTCTGACACCGATATAAATTGTTTGATTGATCACCTTTTTGCAAACCTGAAGGTTTGCCCTACCTTGTCATTCCCGCGCATGCGGGAATCCAGATGTTTATGACCCTGGACTCCTGATTTCTCGGGAGTGACAGAAAAAATGAATCGCGACAAAAGAAATAATTAGTATTACTTGAATAATCCCTGAAGGTATTTTTCAACTGCAGCTAATTTTTTTACATCCGCGCCGCCACCCTCGGCGAGATGCGGTTTCCCGCCACCCCCGCCGCTCCAGATCTTGCCTATCTCTTTAATGAGTTGGTTTGCTGGATGTTTTTTTATTAAATTATCACCAACAAAGACAATATAATCTGTTTTTTCGTTTTTATAAGTTATATATAAAACACCAATCAGAGTATCATTTTTCTCTCTTATTCTATCAGCTACAGCTTTTAAATTAATATTACCATATCTTTCATCGAGTCTATCAATTATATAATTTTTCTTTTCATTTTTTACTTTTTCTAAAAGTCTTTCAGCATCTATAGCAATTGCTTTTGAAACCCAATAGTCAATATCCTTTAGATATTCTTCACTTTCAATTAACATATTAATCACTCTTTTTATCAAACCTGAATCAGAATCAGACTTTAACTTGCTTTTTAATTCATTAATAATTTTATCTTTTTGCTGGATCTCATCGTACAGCTTCATCCCGACCACGGCCTCGATCCTGCGGATCCCCGCCGCGGCTGATTCCTGTGCCGTGATCTTGAGCATGCCGATCTCGCCCGTGCGGTCGCAATGGGTGCCGCCGCAGAGCTCGATCGAAAAACCATCGATGCGGATGACCCGCACGTTCTCGCCGTACTTTTCGCCAAAAAGGGCCATGGCGCCCAGCTTCTTGGCTTCGTCCAGGTTCGTGTAGAATTTCTCGACCGCCAGATCAGCCATGATTTTTTCGTTAACTTTCTTCTCGACGGCATCCATTTCATCATCGCTCAGCGGTTTGAAATGCGTGAAATCAAAACGGAACCTGCCAGGTTCCACAAAGGAACCTTCCTGGCGAGCATGCTCGCCCAAGACCTGGCGCAGCGCGGCATGCAGCAGATGCGTCGCCGTATGCGCCCTTGCGCATTCCTTTCTCCATACTACATCGACGGCGGCGCGAACCTGCTGCACCGAGAACGTTCCTTCGGTCAGGACGCAGTGACAGACCGCTGCCTGCTGGAAATTATAAGTATCGGTCACGTCAAGTTTAAAATCCTTGCCTGTGATCATACCCTTGTCGCCGACCTGGCCGCCCGACTCGGCATAAAATGGGTTATCCTTCAGCACCAGGTCGATAGTCTTGCCGTGCATATTGTAACGAAGGATGTCCGTTTCCACTTCTGTTGTTTCATAACCGACGAATTTCCAGGCACCTTCTTGCAGCACCTTCCATTCACCCTTGGGGATGAATTTCGCTTTTATCCTGGACATGTTCCGCGCCTGCTCCAGCATTTCGTAAAATTGCGCTTCCTCCACGGTAATGCCGCGCTCGCCGGCGATCTCGACGGTCAATTCTAAGGGGAAGCCATAGGTGTCATACAACTTGAACGCATCGGCGCCGGAGATATTTTTCCCCTTGCTGCTGATCTCTTCAAACTGCAGGAGTCCCTTGTCCAGGGTGTCCAGGAACCGCTCTTCTTCGGATTTCACCACCAGCGCGATCTCTTCGCGGCGCTTCGTGAGGTCAGGATAAGCTCCCTTGAACATATCGATGACCGTGCCGACCAGCTGGTAGATGAACGGCCCCTCGATCTTGAGCGTGCGCCCAAGTCGCAACGCGCGGCGCAGCAGTTTTCTCAGCACGTACCCGCGTTCCTCGTTCGACGGTATGATACCGTCGCCGATCCCGAAAGTGAGGGCACGGCTGTGGTCGGCGATGACATTTACCGTGACATCCTGCTGGCGATCGCGTCCGTAGACAAGGCTGGCGTATCCGGTTATCATCTCTATGATCGGGTAGAACAGGTCGGTCTGAAAATTCGTATCTTTGTTCTGCAGCACCGAAACCAGCCGTTCAAAACCCATCCCGGTATCAACGCCCTTATTTTTCAGGGGCAGGCGTTCGCCCGACACGGTCTGGTCGAATTGCGGGAACACGAGATTCCAGATCTCGATATACCGGTCGCAATCGCATCCCGGCGCGCACTCTTTCTTACCACAGGAGAATTTTTCACCGAGGTCATAGTAAACTTCCGAACAGGGACCGCATGGCCCCGAGTTGCCGGCGGGACCCCAAAAATTCGTCTCATCGCCGAGCTTGAATATGCGATCGGCGCTCAAACCGATCTTTTTACGCCAAATGGAGTAAGATTCATCGTCGCTGTCAAGCACCGATACCAGCAGGCGCTTTGTGTCTATCCCCAACACCGATACCAGGTATTCCCACGCCCAGGTGATCGCCTCCTCCTTGAAGTAATCACCGAACGAAAAGTTGCCCAGCATTTCAAAGAATGTAAGGTGGCGGCGCGTCTTGCCTACATTGTCCAGGTCAGATAGCCGCAGGCATTTCTGGATGCTCGCCGCTCGTTTGTAGGGCAGCGGAATAGATCCTGTCCATAGCGGTTTGAACTGAACCATTCCGGCGATAGTGAAAAGCACGGTCGGATCGTCGCGCGGTATCAAAGACATTGATGGCACGACCGTATGGTCGCGTTTCTTAAAAAAATCAAGGAAACTATCCCGTAGTTGCTGGCTATTCATGGTTTTCTCTGCCGCTCAGCAGTTCATATACGATGCCCGGCGTAAAACCCCGGGATACCAGGCGGCGGAATATCTTGTGCTTACTCTTGGGGTCACGGGCATCAAGATCTTTGAGTTTCCGCGCCATGAATTCCTGCGCCAGAGTTCTTTCATCCCGTTTCTCCGTGATTTTGTCGATCACTTCCGGCGGGATACCTTTTTTCCGGAGTTGGTGCGCGATGAAAATATTGCCTTTCGGGTTTAATTTTGTGTAGTCACTGACGAACTCCAGCACGAACCGCTCGTCGTCGACCGTTTTATCGGCGGTCAGATCCTGGATGATTTCGCCGACCAGCGGCTCATCAAATCCAAGCCGCACCAGTTTATCCTTGAGCTCAAGGCTTGAGCGATCGTGAAAGCGCAGTATCCGGAAAGCGCGCTCCCGGATCCGTTCTTTTTCCTGCGCCAGCACTATCGTCTGGATCTCGTCCGTTGTCAGCTCCTGGTCCACGTGCAGATCAAGCTTCATGACCACATCATTGCTCAAGCCGAACTTGAACTCACCGTCGATAAAAATCGACGAGCGTCGCTTGTTCTTTTTCTGCGGTTCGATCTTACTTATTTTCAACTGGCTTGGTCTTGGGGAAAAGTTTGGCCCGAAGTTTTTCTTCGAGTTTTTCCGCGATATCCTTGTTGCTTTTAAGAAATTCGATCGCGGCGTCGCGACCCTGGCCGATCCGTTCTTCACCGCAGGAGAACCAGGTGCCCGATTTCTCGATGAACCCGTGGTCAACGCCAAGATCCACGAGCTCGCCATACCTGGAAATGCCTTCACCGTAGATAATATCGAATTCAGCTTCGCGGAACGGCGGTGCCATTTTGTTCTTCACGACTTTTACCTTGGTCCGCGAGCCGACGATCGTTTCACCTTTCTTGATCGTCGCGATCCTCCTGATATCGACCCGAACTGACGAGTGGAACTTCAACGCCAAACCACCCGGCGTGGTTTCCGGCGAACCGTATAGGACGCCGATCTTCATGCGGATCTGGTTAATGAACACCGCGCAAGTCTTTGATTTGCTGATGACACTGGTCAATTTACGCAACGCCTGGGACATGAGCCGTGCTATCAACCCAACCTGCATTTCGCCCATCTCGCCCGCGATCTCGGCCTTGGGCACCAGGGCGGCGACCGAATCAATAACAATAATATCAATACCGCCCGACCGCGTAAGGATCTCGGCGATCTCGAGCGCCTGCTCGCCCGTATCCGGCTGCGAGATTAAAAGATCGTCCAAGTTGACGCCGATCGCCTGCGCGTACTTCGGATCGAACGCGTGCTCCGCGTCTACAAATATCGCCGTGCCGCCGGCGCGCTGCGCCTGGGCAACAGCGGTCAGGGCAAGCGTTGTTTTACCCCCAGCCTCAGGTCCGTAGATCTCAATGACACGGCCGCGTGGGAATCCACCGATCCCCAGCGCACTGTCCAGGGCAAGCGAACCGGTCGGTATAACCTCAACATCAACCCTGGATTGGCTCTCGCCCAGCCGCATCACTGAACCCTTTCCAAACTGCTTTTCGATCTGACTGATCGCCATGGAAAGGACTTTATCTTTTTCTTCCTTAGGCATACTCCTCCTTATTTCTTTTGATAATCATAGTCAATTCCCACACCAAGTCAAGTGCACCCCCGGGGCGCACTTGTTCAAAATTCAGTGGAACAAATGTAGTCGCAATCTAAAGATTGCGAAATTACTTTAGATTTCAAGGCGTTTTTACGCAGGCTGAAGCCTGCGGCTATAACTCCACAGAAAATTGAACAACTACCAAAGGGTTATTCCCCCTTCCTTAACCTCAAAAGCTTTTCCCGCGGATAGGTGTTCACCACGTTTTTAGCCTCGAGCCATCCCCGACGGCACGTCGCCACGCCGTACTTCATCCAGCGCAATTCAGTCACGCCGTGCGCGTCCGTTCCCAGGCTGATCATGACCCCTGACTCCTTCGCCTTTTTCAAATTCACGTCGTTCAGGTCCAACCGGTCCGGGTACGCGTTGCATTCAAGCCAGGTCTTTGTTTCCGCCGCCTTTTCGATGATACGCGCGATATCGATAACATAGCCTTCTCGCTTGGAGATCAGCCGTCCCGTGGGATGACCGATTAGGTCGACATTAGGATTTTCCATGGCATCGCTCATCCGCTCGGTGACGTTCTTGCTGAACCCCTGGTGCACCGATGCCACCACGATATCCAGTTTTTCCAGGACTGGATCCGGATAGTCGAGCTTACCCGTGGTGAGGATGTCGACTTCCACGCCTTTCAAAACCGTAAAGTTCTTTAACCGCTTATTTAATTTGTCGATCTCTTCCCATTGTTTATACAGCCGATCCAGTTCCATGCCGTTCGCGTAGCGCGCCGTACGCGAGTGGTCCGTGATCAGGATGTATTCATACCCCAGATCTTGGGCTTCAGCGACGAGTTCTTCGATCGTCGCGTCTGAATCAGAATAGACCGAGTGCATCTGCAGATCGCCCTTGATGTCCTTATGCTCGACTAGATCTGGCAGCTTCCGGTTCATCGCCAGTTCTATCTCACCCCGGTCTTCACGTAATTCAGCCGGTATCCACGCCATGCCGAGCGCTTTATAAATACCTTCCTCATTTTCGCCGGCGATCCGGCGCTTACCCTTGAACAAGCCGTATTCGTTGAGCTTTAGTCCTTTATCCACGGCCAGGCCGCGCAACTTGACATTGTGTGCCTTGGAACCGGTGAAGTACTGGAGCGCCGCGCCGTATGACCGTTCGTTCACGATGCGGACATCGACCTGAACCCCGTCTTCCACGATGATCTCACCTTTGGTGTCGCCAGCCGCCACCACTTCCTCGGTCTCGGGGAAACGGGTAAAAGTTTCAATAATCTTTTTGCCGTCCTTGCCCGTCGCCAGGATATCGATATCACCAATGTTCTCGTTCCAACGACGAAGCGACCCGGCCGCGGAAATATTGATGACATTGGTGTTTTTTCTCAGGTATGCGATCACCTTATCCGTCACTTCCTGCGCGACGTTGATCGCGAGCCGTTCATGGCTGCGTTCGTAGAGCAGGATCCCCTTCATGATGTTTTCTGTCTTTTTCGCGCCCATCATGGGCAGCTTGGCGAGGCTTCCGTCTTCGATCACGCGTTTCATTGAGGCAATGTCCTTGACACCCAGTTCTTTATTTGCCAGAGCCAGGGTTTTGGGGCCGATGTACTGGATGTTCAGCAATTCCAGGAGGGACAGCGGGATGCCCCTGGTGGCTTCCGCGAGCTTTTTCATCTTGCCCGTGGTCAGGTATTCTGATATCTTTTCGGCTATGGCTTTGCCAACGCCCTCGAGCTGGTCAAGGGTTCCGGCCTTATGGAGATCGGCAATATCGTCCACCAGTTCTTCAAGGACGCGCGCGGTTTTGCGGTAGGCAATCACTTTGAAGACGTTCTCGCCCTTGAATTCCAGGGCATCGGCGATCTGGTTGAAGATCGCAGCTAGTTCCTTGTTTTTTTTCATTGTAAATTTTACTTAACCAATGATTAAAACTGTTGAACCGGAGACTTTTGAATGCTTGATTTTCATTAGCGCCTTGTTCGCGTCGGTTAATTTATATTCATTTATTTCAATTTTGATCTTGAACTCTGATGCTGCTTTCAAAAAGACGCGCACGCTCTCGCGCGTCGTGTTCGCGATCGAACACAGACATTTTTCCGGCCCGATCGCAGAATAGTCAAACCCCGGCAAAGGCGTCGCGTAAATACCGGCGGCTACGACCTTTCCGCCCTTATCGATCTTATCCAGCGCCTTGACGATCAGTTCGCCGCTGGGCGCGAATACGATCGCGGCGTCTAAAAATGTTTTCAACGAGTCAATATTACTGCCGGTCCATTCTGCACCGAGTTTCTTTGCCAGATCCAGTTCGCTTTTTGTCCGGGAAACAACGTACACCTCCAATCCTTTATGCACGGCGACCTGGATCAATATATGAGCGGATGAACCGAATCCAAAGAGCCCCAGTTTGCCTGAATTCTCCAGGCCGGTAGCATTGAACGCCTGATACCCGATCACGCCGGCGCAGAAAAGCGGCGCAGCTTGGGGATCAGAGTATTGTTGGGGCACTGGATAGATAAAATTTTCAGGAGCGATCATATACTCTGCGAATCCGCCGTCTGCGTCATACCCCGTGAACATCGCATCAGCGCACAGATTCTCTTTTCCCATAAGGCAATATTTGCATTTTCCGCATGTCTTGTATAACCAGGGTACACCGACCCTGTCGCCCGTCTTGTATTTCCTAACAGATTCACCGGGTTTGTCAATAAGACCGATGATCTGATGGCCGGGGATCACCGGCATCTTATGCGCGGGTAATTCGCTCTCGCAGATATGCAGGTCGGTACGGCATACGCCGCAGACCGAGATCTTGATCCTGACCTCACCCGCCTGAGGTTCAGGGACCGGTACGTCCTTTAATTTAAGCGGACTGCTTTCCAACGGCTGTTGTTTTTCTAGAACCATCGCCTTCATGATTCATTTACTCCTATATCCATGTTTATAAATTTATGTTATCCTTTTATTTTTCTCAGACTATGGCTTGATAATGGTGATTATTTTTTCAATGACCTTAGCAAATTTGCCTTTTTTATTGTTCCGACTTTATAAAGTACAATATGGCTGTCAGCTGTAAAAATCCGGTTGGGCCTGATGTTGCTGGTTTGTTTAAGAGTTCCTTCGGAAAAATCGCTGTCATTCAGAAAAATCGAATATTTATCGCTTATTAAGCGGCTGGTTATCTGACTCAGGATCAAGTCGTCACCATCCAAAGAAGCGATCACTAATGCGGGACGTCTTTTGGCTTGCGTTAGATCCGAGAAAGGAAATGGTACAACAACGACATCGCCTTTTACAAATCTTGCCACGCTTTATCCTCTTCAGGCTTCAGCCAATCTTTATTCAACGAAGATTCGCTGGCAATGGCAGTATCATTTTTCTCCCTGAGAACCTTGGCTTTTAAAAATCTGATAAAATCAATGATTTCAGCGATGAACGCATCGGGAACCTGTTCAATCTCGTGCAAAAGAACATCTTTGTTACTCATATGCGCTCCTTTCATATATCCATATGTCAACCAAAAATGTTAAATTTAAAAACCCTTGCGGTATTCATTATAATCAAGAAATGCGGTCCGTCAATAATAAAAGTTAGAATCACCGATTCCACAATTGCGAAATAGTGGAATCGGTTATGGCAAGTTGTTTTACACTCTTGATTTTACAGCCGTAGCCTTCTGCGCACGGCCGAAGCCGGACAGATCTCAACGCAACAATAGCAGCGTATGCATTTTTGGTAATTGATGACAAGATCACCAATCGCATGCATTGGGCAGACCTGTTCGCACGCCCGGCATCGCGTGCACTTTTCCCTGTCAATGACCGGCACCAGCCGCTTTTGCCCGCCCGCCCAGACCCGCTGGCCCAAGCCTACAAGGATATTTTTGAGCGGATATCTATAAGGCATAGAGAAATTTTTCAAAGGATGAAAAGGGCCATCGATCTTCACCTTATCAGGATCCAACAACCCGCGCTTTTGCGCTGCTTTCAGGGTCGAGCATTCCTTTATCGTAATACCGGCCATACGGCAGCAGATATAGTCCAGGGCATGTCCATTCGTGGATGCGATGATCAGGTTTGGCGTATGCAAACGGCCGGTGCTGTCATGAATGCGCAGGCAATCCGCGATAATCAGATCAGGCGGCCTGAGTTCGTAGATATCAATAAGCAGTTCGCTGAATTCCTCAAGGGTCGAGCATATTGAGTGTAGATAAGGTTTTAGTCCGCCGGGTACGAGCCCAAAATGGTTCTTAACCGCGACGCTGAGTGGGGTCAATATATGGGTCTTGAATTTCGGCAGCGAGACCAGGAACTCACAGTCCAGGATATCTGCCGACACCATGATCTCGGTGATCTTATTATGTTTTATCGCTACCGAGCGGCTTTTCGTGCCGATGGCCTTGAAGGCTTGCAGGCTCGCGGGTAAGTAACCGCTGCCTCTTGCCACCTTCACTTCGCCGGCCTGCTGCGGTATCGGATTGTCACCCACCGTACATCGCGCGCCCATTTTTTGCAGGATCTTGACCACGGTTTCGATCAACACCGGATCAGTTATGACGCATTCATCGGGCCGCGCCGCGCGCAGCATGTTCGGCTTGACAAAAACCTTTTTGCCTTTAAGATCGGTTTTCACGCACGCCGTGAAAATCTCGGCCACCGTCTTTTCGAGTTCGATGGCGTTTTTAATATAAACTATCAAGGATTCGTTAGGAGCTGCAAAGACGGGTGCGTGAATAGACCATGAAAATCATGGACCGTCAGTTCCTGCGGCCGCTTGCGCAGCAATGCCTCATCCACGCCGGTCGGCACCGCTCTCAGCAGGTACTTTAGCGCGTTCTTAAGTGATTTGCGGCGATAGCAGAAGATCCCCTGCACAAATCTAAAAAATCGGTCTTCGTTCGCGAGCGCAAAAGGCGCGTCCTGTTTATGCATGATCACGACCATTGAATTGACCCTGGGCACCGGAGTGAAAAAACGCGCCGGTATGATAAATCCTTTTTCCATCCTGAAATGGTACTGCAAAAATATCGAGATCGAGCCGTACGCCGCTTCATTGGCATGCGCTAAAAGACGATCCCCGTATTCTTTCTGGATCGTAAGCACGGCGCGGTCAAATTTGTTTTTCTGTTCGACCAGTTTTTCCAGGATCTGAGTGGTGATAGAATATGGTATGTTGCCGACAATGATATCGGGTTTGAATTCACCCGGGTCCAGGGTTAGAAAATCGCGGTGCACGACGACGACGTTGGGTAACGATAGGTCCTTAAGCACGACGGCAAGGTCGTTATCGATTTCAACCGAGTAGACTTTAAAAGCTCTCTCTGCAAGCTCACGCGTTAATCCACCTTTACCTGCCCCGATCTCCAGAACGATCTTGTTATCGACACCGGCGCATTCAACGATCCGGCGCAGCATGCCTTTGTGCTTTAAAAAATTTTGACTGAACCTGCGTTTGGGGTACAACTTCATAAAGACAAATTATTGTTGGGGTCAAATCTTGACATTATACATTTCTTTCTTAACCGAATCTCTACCTCCCTCACCTGAATTCTGTGGATAATGTATAATGTCAAGATTTGACCCCGGATGAATTCATGGCCATACGCATTTACATGAACAAATAGTGAGCGTTCGTGTCGGTCGCCTGCACTATTTTTTCCTCGGAGATACTTTGCAGGAAAGCCCCGGCGCTGACAGTTTCTTTCATATAAGCAGGCTCGTTGCGCTTACCCCGGTATGATGCCGGCGACAAAAAAGGCGCATCTGTCTCAAAAACGATCCGGTCCAGCGGCATTCCCCTGAATACTTCCCGCGCCTTTTTGGAGAACGTCAGGATGCCTCCGAATCCCAGATAAAAACCCATTGAAATAATGACCTTCGCCTGTTCCATGGTACCGCTGTAACAATGGAATACGCCACGGCCGTATTGCTCCTGTTTCAGGATCTCGATCGCGTCCTTGACCGAATTGCGGGTATGGATCAACAGCGGCAGGTTGAATTTCCTGGCGATCTCGACATGGCGGCGGAAAAGTTTCTGCTGCGCTTCCCGGGATGTAATATCGCGGTAATAGTCAAGGCCTGTCTCGCCGATCGCGTAAACGCGTTCATGGCGCGGGATTTCCTCGATATCGGAAAGATCGCTCATTAATTCACCGGCGGCGTCATTCGGATGGATACCGATGGCGGGCAGGAGCAACGGATATTTTTTTGACTGTTCCAGCGCCAGCCGGCTGGTCTTAAGGTCGTAACCGGCATTGATTATTTTGGATACGCCCGCGGCCTGCGCGCGCTGGATGACCGCGTCCAGGTCTTTTATGAACTGCGGATCGATCAGGTGGCAGTGGGTGTCGAACATGTTATTTTACTATTCCATCCCTGGATGGCAACCTTAAGGACTGAACCCTCACTTTATTTCTCCCCCTTAGAAAGGGAGAGACTATATTTCGCTTAACAAAAGTGTCTGCACTTCCAACTGCGGGTTTTATTTTATCTTTGCTCCGGATGATATGGGCCGGTCAGCCGTAAGCAGCACGACGCCATTCTTATCCTCGGCAGCCAGGAGCATGCCGTAAGACGTGACGCCGCGGATCGTAGCCGGCTTTAAATTATCCACGATAATGATCGTTTTGCCGACCAGTTCTTCAGGCTTGTAGAATTTCGCCATGCCGGCAACGATCTGCTTTTTCGCCGCTCCCACCTCGACCTCGCAGACGATCAGGCTATTGCTGCCGCTGACGAGTTTTGCCGACAGGACCTTGGCGGTCTTGAGCTCGATCCTGGAAAACTCCTCGATCGTGATCTCAGTGCGTTTGAGCTTGGCGACCTGCAGTTCGATGATATCGTTCTCGATCTTTTTGAAAAGTATTTCAGGCTTGGCGATCGCCGGCGCGACTTTGGGTGCACTCAGCTCAACCCAGGTCTGAGCGATAAAATTGATCTGCTGCTTGATCTTTTCCGAGGTGAACGGCAGAAAAGGCTCACACAGACCGGCAAGCGCTGTAACCATCTTCATGCAGACGCAGATCGTCCGCTCGCAGATCAGAGGATTGGTCTTACGCGTCAGCCATGGCTCTTCATAGTCAAAATACCGGTTGCCTTCCTGAGCGATCTTCATTATTTCACCCAGCGCGCTCTTGAACTGGAAATTATCGATCTTATCGCCGATAACAGTCGGCGCTTTCTGCAGCATATCAAGGATCCGGTTGTCATTTTCGGCAAATACCGACGCGGTCGGTATGTCGGAATTGTAATACTTGCTTACAAAAGCCAGGGTCCGGTTCACGAAATTGCCGAGGATGTCGGCCAGCTCGTTGTTGTGCCAGGTCTGGAAATCCCGCCAGGTGAAATCCGAATCGCGATCCTCGGGAGCGTTGCGTGTCAGCGCGTAGCGCAGGGAATCCGGCTCGAATTCTTTTAAATAATCGGGCAGCCAGATCGCGTAGTTCTTGGAGGTCGAAAGCTTCTCGCCTTCGAGATTCAGGAACTGATTTGCCGGGATCTCGGATGGCAGGATATAATCGCCGTAAGCCATGAGCATGGCCGGCCAGATCAGCGCGTGAAATACGATGTTGTCCTTGCCGATGAAATGAACGAGCTTGGTATCCTTGTTCAGCCAGTAATCTTTCCACAAATCTGGTTTGCCCTGGTTCTGCGCCCACTCGATCGTCGAAGATATATAACCGATCGGCGCGTCGAACCAGACATATAGGACTTTTCCCTTGGCTTCTTCAAGGGGCACGGGCACGCCCCAGGACATATCCCTGGTGATCGGCCGGTCTTCAAGACCTTCTTTTAACCAGCCGTTCACGAAGCCCAGCACATGATCTTTCCAATGTTTTTTTTCGGCGATCCACTTGGTTAGTTTATCCTGGAACTGGGACAGGCGGAAATACCAGTGGGTAGTCGCCTTTTTCACGGGTGTGGTCCCGCAGATCAGGCACTTCGGCTCGACCAGCTGGAACGGTTCCAGCCACCGGCCGCAGACATCGCACTGGTCACCCTTAGCGCCTTCGGCTCCGCAACCAGGGCACTTGCCGATGATGTACCGGTCCGGCAGGAACCGGTTGCATTTCGGGCAATAGTACTGTTCAATCTCCTTGGGATAGATATACCCGTTTTTATGGATCTTTGTGAAAAAATCCTGGGCCATCTTGTAATGGAGCGGCAGAGTGGTCCGGGAAAAATTGTCAAAGGTCACGCCGAAATCCTTGAACGACTGCTTGATCGATCCATAGTAGGTATCGACGACTTCTTTCGGCGTTTTCTTCAGGCTCTCGGCCAGCACCGTGATGGGCACGCCATGTTCGTCGGTGCCGCAGATATAAACCACGTCCCGTTTTTTAAGACGCTGGTAACGCACATAGATATCGCTGTGCAGGTAGCAGCCGGCAAGGTGGCCGAGATGGATCTCACCGTTGGCGTACGGCAGGGCGCTGGTCACGAGTATCTTCATACATTCAATTATAGACAATTCACACGGAATGTCAATATATTTTCATTTTCCTTATCTTTGATCATTTGCTGTCTGCCATATGCTATTCGCCAGTTGGCACCTTTCTTGACACCCCTTGTTTTTTCATTACAATAATCACGCATGATGTATCTGGTCTGTTTATCCTTGATTACGATCGCACCGGTAACCGATGTCCAGGCAGCGGACAAACCCAATGACGCCGGTTCCAACATCGACATCACCTGGATTCTTTCACCCGACGACGCGTTCATCGAATATTACAGCGTCCTGCGCCGTTCTTCTCAGGACACGGTCGAACAATATATAGGCCGGACCAAATACGGGATCTGCACCTTTGAAGACAATACGGCGCAGGACAACACCGTGTACACCTATGTCGTCGCGACGGTATCCGGCAGCGAGATCGCCCGTTCCAAACCTTCAAACCCCTGCCGTAGTTATCCCCAAGTTTTTCATTCCGGCAGGATAAATGTCCTGATTTGCATCCTGATATTTTCAGCGCTCGTTCTCTATTTTGTCCGACGGGCGCGTCACGACAAAAATTTGTTCATCCGTAAGATCGCGGGCTTAGCCGCGGTCGAGGATGCCATCGGTCGCGCCACCGAGATGGGAAAACCGATCCTCTATGTTCCGGGCCTCTGGGACATCGACAGTACCGCGACGATCGCTTCGATGAACATCCTGGGCGAGATCGCCAAGAAGATCGCCCGTTATGACACGCCCCTGATCGTGACCAACCGCTGGTCTGTGACCTATACGATCTCCAAGGAGATCGTTAAAGAAGCTTTTATTTCACAGGGGCATCCGGATAAATTTAAGAACGATTACATCCGTTACCTTACCGAGGACCAGTTCGGTTTTGCCGCGGCCGTGAACGGCATCATGATCCGGGAAAAACCCGCGGCCAATTTCTTCATCGGTTATTTCTGGGCCGAATCCCTGATCCTGGCTGAAACCGGCGCCATGACCGGCGCGATCCAGATCGCGGGCACGGACGCGGTCAACCAGCTGCCGTTCTTCGTCACGGCGTGCGATTACACCCTGCTTGGCGAAGAGCTTTACGCCGCTTCCGCCTACCTGTCGCGCGAGCCGCTTTTACTGGGCGCGCTCAAGGCGCAGGACTTTGGCAAGGTCCTTGCGCTGGCAATGCTTGTGGCCATAACTATTTTAGCGTTTTTCGGTCTGCATTTAAGTTCGGTCATGACGGTGAGATAAAATGAAACGGACCCTTCCCCTCGCGATCTGCCTTGTCATTGGCGTCTCCATGGTTATCCAGTTTTTCATCCCTCATCCCGTATCCCTGCGCTATAACAGCACGATCCTGACCTGGGTCATCATCCTCACCGCGTTCGCCCTGATCCTGGCGATCGGCAACGTCTTTGTTCATCACGGGAACAGGATCATTAAACAACAGCCAGGCTGGTTCTACAGCGCGGTCACGATCGTAAGCATGGTCATCGTGGCGATAATCGGATTATTCTGGGGGATCGGCGGGCAGTCGCTCTTTCAGAAGATCTACCTGAACATACTGTCGCCCCTGGCTGCGACCATGTTCGCCCTGCTCGCTTATTATATGGCTTCTGCCGCGTACCGGGCGTTCAAGGCCCGGTCGATCGAATCGTTCATGCTCCTTGCCGCGGCATTTATCGTAATGATCGGATTCATGCCCTTTGGCCAGTATATCCATCCCCGGCTGCCGGAATTCGCAGAATGGATCATGCAGGTTCCCAATATGGCATCAAAACGCGGCATCCAGATCGGCATCGCTTTTGGCGCGATCGCCACGGCGTTGAAGATCATTCTCGGTATAGAACGTTCCTGGCTGGGCGGGAAGGATTAACGAACATGAAATGGCATGAACGGCTCACCGGTATCGACCGCCGGATCATTTACGGACTCCTCACCATCTTCATTATTGTGCCATTTTTTATCCCGCTTAAATTGCGCGAGAACATAATGCCGCAGACTAAGAAACTCTTCGATTTCATGGAGTCGATCCCGCCGCACGAAAAAGCCGTGATCATTTCTTTCGATTACACGCCTTCGACCTATCCGGAATGCCATCCTATGGCCGTGGGTCTGCTGAGGCAGTGCTTCAAACGTAAGATCCCGGTGGTCGGCATGTCGTTCGATCCCCAGGGTCCGGGCATGGCCGTGGACGCGATCGATTATGTAGTGGCGGAGATCAACCGCGCGGCCGCAAGCCCTGGCGACTCGGTGCGATACGGCATCGACTATGTCTACCTTGGATATAAAGCGGGTTTTGAAGCGGCGATCCTTGAAATGGGCGAGAATATCGCGAGTGTTTTTCCCCGCGATCACCTCGGCACGCCGGTCGAATCGCTCCCGCTCATGGCACGCACGAAAAATTACAAGGATATCGCCATCGCCCTGATCATCACCGCGGCCGCGTATCCGGACTGGTGGGTATTGTACGCCCAGTCGCGTTATGGCGTTAAAGTAGGTGCCGGTCTGACCGCGGTCATGGCCGCGGAGTTCTACCCATATCTCCAGACTGGCCAGTTCACGGGCATGCTCTCCGGCATGAAAGGTGCGGCTGAATACGAAGAACTGATGCTGCGCCACAACTATACTCGCGAACTCGGCAAGGCTGAGCGCGGCATGAATTCCCAGTCCATGATCCACATCCTTATCATCGCCTTTATCATCATCGGCAACATCGGCTATTTCCTTTCACGGAAGAAAAAATGAATATGATCAGTTTACAAAATTTCCTAACCCCATATCCCCCCAACCCCTTAACTTCATTACAACGATTATCTGATATACCTTTCCTCTGTTTTTTTAAAGATCATCATTGTTGCGTATGCAATAGTAAATGGAGCAGTCTGTGAGCACAGATCCCTGGATCTGGCTCGGCGCTTTTCTGACCCTGGCGATCTTCTCGTTCCTGTTCAAGGATAATCCCTTGTACCGGTTCGCCGAGCACCTATTTGTCGGCGTTGCCAATGGCTACTATATCGCCATCTATTGGCATAACACGCTAAAGCCCAACCTCGTTGACCCTCTTGCTTCTGGTAACTTGATCTATATTGTTCCATTATTGCTGGGGCTCATGTATTTCACCAGGTTCATACCCAGGATCGCGTGGCTGATCCGCATCCCGATCGGCTTCATGATCGGCTGGGGTGCCGGTGTCTCCATCCCGGCGAATTTTCAGGCAAAGATCCTGCGCCAGATCAGCGGCACGGTCATCACGCCGGAAAGCTTCAACCAACCGTTTCTGGGTGTATGGGCTGTCATCATCTTAATCGGTGTCGTCTGCACGGTTTTATACTTTTTCTTTTCCCGCGAACACAAGGGAGTACTCAAACCAGCCTCCAAGCTGGGGATCATCTTTATCATGATCGGGTTCGGCGCTTCGTTCGGTTACACGATCATGGCGCGGGTTAGTTTGTTAATAGGAAGGTTCCAGTTTTTGTTGGGAACGTGGTTAGGATTGATAAAATAGAAGCGGGGATGAAGAGCTGCAGGGAAGAATGGATGAAACGAAGCGAGGATGATAAATAAGGCATATCAGAATATCCCACAGGAACACCATTTATTGGTAGGGCAAGGCTTTAGCCTTGCTAACGAAGACAGGATATCAGAATAAATCCGGAGTTAACTCGTGAGAGTTTTATATAAGCCTTGCGGCTTAAAACCAACTAAGGAGGTAACAATGAAGGACTTTGTCAACACCATGCTCAATTTAGGTCTTGGCACTTTGATCGTGACCAAGGAAAAAGCTCAGGCGATCGCCCGCGAGCTCATTAAAAAAGGTGAGTTGAACCGTGACGATGCGCAAAAGTTTGTGAATGCACTGATCAAGCACGGCCAGCAAGCCAAGTCCGAGATCACCACCGAACTGACCGCGGCGTTCAAAAAGACAATGGACAAGTTCGATTTCGCCACGAAAAAGGAAGTGAAGGATCTTAAAGCCGAGGTCGCCAGGCTTAAAAAACTCCTGCAGCAGGCGAAATCCGGTTAGCACTCCCCTATGCTGCTGCGAAAAATAAGCCAGCGTTTTCACGACCTCAAGCGCGTGCGCCAGATCCTGCAGGTTTTAGTGAAATACGGGTTCGGTTACGCGGTCGATCGTTTGAACATCGAACACCACGGCCTCGGGAAGCGGATCGTAAACCTCAAACCGATCAAGCGCCTTCGTATCCAGGAAATGACGGTCGCGGTTCGTTTGCGAAAAACCATGGAAGAACTTGGTCCCACTTTCATCAAGTTCGGACAGATTCTATCCACCCGGCCCGACATGCTGCCGGTCGAGTTCTGCTGCGAACTCGAGGTGCTGCAAGACAACGTCGCGCCCATCAGTTATGCCGATGTGAAGAAACAGGTAGAAGGCGATTTGAAGGTCCCGCTCGAAACGATATTCTACCAGGTCGACCGCGAGCCGATGGCCGCCGCCTCACTGGCTCAGGTCCACCGTGCAAAACTGAAGACCGGCGAAGCCGTGATCATTAAAGCCCAGCGGCCTGGCATCGCCCAAATAATCAAGACCGACATCGAGATCATGGAAGAACTCGCGCGGTTAGCGGAAAAATACATTGAAGAGATCCGCGTGTATAACCCGGTCGGCCTGGTCGAGGAGTTCAAGCAGTCCATAACCCGGGAACTCGATTACAGCGCTGAAGCGCATAATATCCAGCGCTTTCACCATCAGTTCGCCGGCGACCCGACCGTGTACGTTCCGCCGGTGTTCATGCAATTCACCGGTCCCCACGTGCTGGTCATGGAACAGATCTTGGGCATTAAGGTCTCGCATACCGACAAGATAGACAAGGAAGGACTGAACCGCAAGAAGATCGCGGTTAACATCGCGAACGCCTTTCTAAAACAGGTCTTCGCGTACGGTTTTTTCCATGCCGATCCGCATCCGGGAAATATCATGGTCCTCCCGCACAATACCATCGCATTCATAGATTACGGTATGACCGGCCGGATCCATCAGGAAACGCGAAGGTTCCTGTCGGAGATCATGATCGCCGTAACCAAGCGCGACGCCCAGAAGATCGCCGACATTTTCCTGGCCGTGGGCGTGCTCGACGAGCAGATCGACATGCACCGGTTCGAACTTGACCTGGAAGATTTTCTGGACCGCTATTTAGTGGAATCGCTCCAGGACCTGAAAATGGGGCAGTTCCTGAACAGCCTGCTGAACGTGACCAGCCGGTATCGCATCCGCGCACCCCAGGAACTATACCTGCTGAGCAAGGCGCTGGTGGAGATCGAAAGCGTGGGCGAGATCCTGGACATGGATTTCGACATGGTAAAACTTGTAAAACCATTCGTCCAGAAATTAGTGTTGGAAAAACGCAGCCCCAAAAGGATCGCGCGTGAAGTCCGCGCGTTCGTGGAGGTGCTGTATGATCTCGCTTTGTCCCTGCCCAAAGATCTTAAGATAATTTTCAACAAACTGAAAAAGGGGACGCTGCGGGTTGAATTCGAGCATCGCGGATTGGAGAACCTGCTCACCGAACTTGATAAGATCAGTAATCGGATATCCTTCAGCGTGGTCATTGCCGCGCTGATCGTCGGGTCGTCCATCATTGTCCAAACAGACAAAGGGCCGCATTTATTCGGGCTGCCGGTCTTCGGCATTCTCGGCTATGTCATTGCCGGTTTCATGGGACTGTGGCTGGCGATCGCGATCCTGAGGTCAGGGAGATTGTGAGTCTAGCGCGATTAATAGTCATCGAACAGGAGGTTCAGTGAAAAAATACTACCTGCTGACGATCATAATATTGGCCTTAGCCTTCTGCCTGGACTGCCGCCAGCGTCCGCCTGATAATGCGGTCGAAATGGAGATCATTCAAACCACGAAAGTGGTCTATCATATCGGCCAGATCAAGCCAGTGTTCGTCGGCGTCAAGGACGAGGGCGATACCGTGCGCGCTCATCCGACCAGCGACGGATGGTACAAGGTCTGGTGGCAGCAGAAAGGTATATGGAAGACAGGGTATGTGGATAGCAGCTGTGTCAGACCATTGAGGAATCAGCCTGGGGAATAAGTTGACTCATTATATTTTCGTCATTTTTTTTGTTTTGTGCATACCCCTGTCCTGTATCGGTAATTCTAAACCACCGACGAGCAATGAGAGGCCAGCAGTCCTCGATACATCTATGACAAAACCTATGGAAATATCCGATTCAACCCTGGCCCATCACGCGGCCGTGCTGGTAAAAACGCTTGATCCAGACAGCTTCACTGTCATCATGCAAACGCCATTCGTGATTATCGGCAATGACGAACCTGAGCGAGTCCGTTATTTTGCCGAGCGCACGGTCAGGTGGGCAGTGGACATGCTCAAAAAGGATTATTTCACAAGTGATCCCATGGATATCATCGATATCTGGCTGTTCAAGGATAAAGAGAGTTACAATGCCAATGTTAAAGACCGTTTTGGGGCAGAGCCAACAAGCCCTTATGGTTTTTTTCTGGAAGATCAGAAGGCATTGATAATGAACATCGCCACGGGCGGCGGCACCCTGGTGCATGAGATCGTCCACCCGTTCATCGCCGCCAATTTCCCGGAATGTCCGGTTTGGTTCAATGAAGGCCTGGCGTCCCTTTACGAGCAGTGCGGAGAAAAGGACGGGCACATCGTGGGGTACACGAACTGGCGGTTGGAAGGGCTCCAGAATGCGATCAGGGCTGGTTCAGCACCGTCGTTTTTGACCCTTACATCAATGACCGTGGATGATTTTTATACCAAGGATAAGGGCACGAATTATGGCCAGGCGCGCTATTTGTGCTATTACCTTCAGGAAAAAGGATTTCTTGTGGCTTTCTATAATGCATTTCTAAGGAACCACAATCAAGATCCGACTGGATATGAAACATTAAGGTCAATGCTTGGCGTGCAGGACATGAAAAAATTTAAAAAAAATTGGGAAGCGTTCATTTTGAAACTTGATTTTCCTTAATTGAATCAGTATTGTAAAACTCCACACGAATTATCCGTTAACTAAGGAGGAATAATGCAAAGAACAGTTTTTCCGAATATGGTAAAACAAAATAAATTGCATATTGCTTTGACGTTTATAATGATCGTTATTTTATGCGGCTGTTTTTATGAATCAATCATGCCGCTCGCACCGATCAATGCCGATCTTTTCGACGAAGATCTGCTGGGTGTCTGGCTGCAAACCGATCCGATCGGAAGCGATCAACCGCTTCGGATAACGATATTTCAATTCCGGGGACCAGAGTATTATTTAGAAGTATTATCCGATACTGCTACCAGCAAAGGGATACAAACGGTAGACCGGTATAATGGCTACCTGACCATGGTCGAAAAAAGTATGTTCATGAATGTGCAGGAATTAAAGCCCGGAGCCAGGCCATACTGGTTATTCAGGATCAAAAAGATCGGCAATGATACGCTGGTGGTGGCGGGGCTTTTGGAGAATATCGCCCCCCAGTTCGAATCATCTAAAAAACTCTATGAATTCGTCAAGGCGAACCTGTCCGTCGACACGGCTTTTACGGCAGTCGGCACGTTTGAGAGGATAAGCGAGTAAACAAGGCTGGTTCGTTTCCAAAACCATACAAAACAAGACAGTCTTGTTTTGTATGGAATCAATGCGGTTTTCTTTTTATTGACAGCAGCGCTTTAATATCTTCCAGATCGGTTTTTGACCCGGGTCGCAGCCACAGCCATTTGCCGTCATGAAATTGTTTGGCGTTTTGAAAAATACCCTTAGTATATTGGCCAAGTTTTAAAGTCTTTACTTTTGCTACCTCTTCCCTGCCCAGTACGACCAGAACGCAAAATTCGTTCTTTTCCGGCATCAACGAGACCAACGTCTTACCGCTTTTGCGATAGCGGATGGTCCAGTCATAATCTTTTTTACCGACGCTTAATATAGGAGAATGATCATAATGCTCGGCGATATAGACACGCAACTCGGTCCAAAGCGCTGCCTTGCGGCCCACTAGTTTGAGCATATCTTTGTCGGTTGGTGTTTTCACAAATTTATTCATAGCAATTACTCACCTATACAGCGGTTGTTATTGTCTTTTCCCTTGGTATGTATTCATCAATGAAATGGTTGGAATGGTATACTGTCACCATTTTTTCAATAAACAGGAAAAACGAAAAAAAGATCAGCATCGCGATGCTCCCTTCTTCACGGGTAAATATTCCGACGAGCGCCATAATTATTAAGAGCGTAAATATTGCTTCGGTGATCGCGTCGGATATCCCTAAAAATAGGTGATTGGTGTAAAAATACCCTCCGCCAGGGTATATGATCGAGATCTTTTTAGCTTCTTTTTTGTCCTTGAACGCCAGATGACAGGTTGGACATGTGTATTTTCCAGCGACAAGTTCATTCGTGCAGCGCGGGCATAGGTGCACCCTACCCCTCGTATTTGTGGGTTCTCCAGTGAATGATGATGATCCCATGAGGACCTCGATCTTCTTTCTGTCCCGGAAACCAACATTGCTGAATCTTTCTTTCTTGCCGTTCCTGTATTCAAGCGACAGCGCTCCTCTTTTCATCTCGATCTTCTGGCAGTCTGCGTAACTGATCTGCGCGATCGAATAACGGTAGGAGCCGTTCATCCTGATCGGCACGTGGAATATGCGTTTGTTGGTAAAGATGAGCAACGAGCGTTTCATGGTATAAATGTACCAGCCCGTCATCAATTGTTCTAACACGGAGAACGGAGAACAGCCTTCGGTCGCCATGACTATTTTTTCATCGGATTTAAGGAACGGTTTTATAAAAGATATCTTCTTGATAAGTTTTACCTTCCGGTTCTCGATCCCTTGCTTATATTTTCCTTCATGATCCGAGAACATGATATTCTGATCGATCGGCAGACCCAGGTTGGTAAAGTCGTTCATAACGATAATGAGTATAGCGATATTTGATAGACGGTCAACCGGTAAATATTAATATCAGAACACCAATCTGACACTGATCCATGAAATACGTTGTATATTGACTCAAAACATGTGTATGGCTATTCTTTAAGGATTGAACACAGATAATAGATAATATGACTAAACTATTCGACAACGGACTTATTACTGTCCGCGATTACATGCTCAAGAACGACCAGCGAGCGGCTTTGACAACCGCGGTATTCATGGTCCATCTTAAAGCAATGATCGGTTTTAAAAAAGGCGAGGTCCTCGAATTGACCGGGCAGTGGGATAAGGCCGAGCGGCTCTATGCCGACGGTCTTGAACGGTCAAATAAGATCGATGATCAGCCGCTTTCCGCCAAATATATATCTGGTCTGGCGCAGGTTCAGATCCAGAAAGGGAATTACGCTGAAGCGTTAAGGCTATTCGACGAAGCATGGAACACATGCACAGCCCTGAACGACACCAAGTGCGTGATCTACGCGCTACGGCACATGGGCGTGATCCATTGGAACCAGGGCGCATTCGACGAAGCCATGGTATATTACAAAAAAGCATTGGCCCTGGCCGAAGAGATCAAGGACAGCAAGAGCATCATTTTTATAATCGGCAATATGGGCCTTGTCCACTGGAGCCTCGGCGAATATGAAAAAGCCCTAGCGCGCTTTGATCAATGCCTCCGTTACGCTGAAGAAACTGGTGACAAAAAAAGCCTTGGCATCGCCCTGCTAAATATTGGCATAATCCACTGGCAGCTCGGCGACTATGCCAAAGCCCTGGAATTTTACCAACAGGATATCGAGCTTCTGAAAAAATTAGGCGACAAGCAGGGTATCTGTTATCTAGCGGGGAATATCGGGATCGTCCATGAAGCACTGGGAAACTACTCGCAGGCCATGGAGCATTACCGCAAGAGCCTTGACCTCGCCCTGGAGATGAACGACAAGAAAAACATCTGCTCTTCACAGCTTGACATTGCCAATCTGTATAAAATAAAAAAGGATTTTCCAAAGGCCGAGGAATACTACGATAACGCCATTGACCTGGGCAGCGAGCTCCAGCTCAAATTTTTCCTGTGCAGCGCCCTCTTTCGCAAAGCCGATCTATGCTTTGCCATGAACCGAATAGATGATACCGCCAGGCTTGTTGACGAATCATTCCAGATGGCCGAAGACATCGGACGCAAGGATGTCGTCTTCGACTGCAAGGTCCTGAGAATAAGAGCCCGTGCATTAAGCGACAATAATGCAGCTGTTTCGGGATTGAAGGAAATGCTAAAAAATACCACGGATGACAGAGAAATAGCGGTAATATACGATGAGTTGTTCACTATGACAAAAGATGCCGACGTCCTTTCAAAAGCAATATCATTGTATGAAAAGATCTACAGCAGGTATCCCAATGTTGAATATAAGAACAGGATCCTGGAACTGAGATCGCATCAAACGTCTGAAAAGACTGATCCCGCCTGATAGAGGCGGGATCATTGTAATCCAAACTGGGCATTAACCTTACCCTGAAGTCAGGGCGAATTTGAACGGTCTTGAGACCCAGACCCTGACACACTGGTCGCGCTGTTTGGCGGGCGTGAACCTTGATTCCTTTGCCGCCCTTATCGCGGCTTCGTCAAGCATCGTGTTGCCGCTCGATTTGAGCACCTGGACATCGACGATGCTGCCGTCAACATCCACCAGCATCTTGACCACGGTCATACCTTCGATGCCAGCCTTGATCGCCAGCTCTGGATACCTTGGTATCGGATTATTCAGAGGCTGCGGTTTCACCTCGACCTTGTAATAAGGAACGACATCGATCACGGGATCGACCGGCGTGGTCCGGATAATGTCCTCGATAAAATTCGTGTTCGTGATCGTTTCCACGATATTTTCGTCAGGCAATCCGGTTTGGGCTTCTACCGCGACCGGGGGACGGTCGATCTTCGGCGGATCCACGTACTGATCGATCTCCACGGTGATCGCCTCAACGAGCGTCACGATATCCTTGGTCAATTTGTAGGGTTCTGGTTCAGTGTAGGGGATGAAAATGAAGAGGAGGGTCACCATAACAATGCCGGATAAAAGGCTAAGGCGGAAGTATATCGGGTACATCGCTTTATGGTCGTTCATGGCTGCTCCTTTCACCCCTGTCAATCACCCTTACTTGGGGTTCTCTACTTATATATACAGATATCTACCGGATGTATTCCATCAAAAACCAAGACGCGCACCTTAGATTATAGAAGTAAAATGCCTTCTCCCCTTGTGGGAGAGAATTAAGGTGAGGGGTGCCTTTTTATTCACCCTCCCCCTGACGGGACACCAGTTATTATTGAATGCATTTCTTTAGACGTTGCCATCAAGGGAGGGGAAATGAAAGTAGTGATATTCATGGGTTCATCACTGTAATCATTCAATATCACTGCTTGCCCCGTAAGATGTTAATCGTACGGGGTAATCTTGAGAGCTATGACTTTTTTTCAAAGCTCTCATACCTTGACAATGAATTGATTTGTCATATATTATTATGGGGGAGCTAAAATGACCTCAATTATCCTGTATTTTCTCAGCTTTATCGCCGGTCCTTTCATGGAACCGGACGGCTATTTTATCAAACCCGTGATATCACCCTATGGCATAATATCGACTGACAACCATTGCTCGGCACTGTACTTGATCAGCACTTATAATAATGGCGAGAGTAAGATCGAACCCCTGCTCACGGCGCCAGGCTGCGGCCGTTATTTTTCTCTGTCGCCCGATGGCGCGTCGATCGGTTTTAAACTGATCAGGGAAAACGGCTTCCAGTCCCCTGCACTCTATGACCTGGAAAGCCGAACCATGACCGAGCTGCATAAACCCGAATACCAATGCGGTCAGGTCAGCTTTGCTTTGAACGGCGCTATTGCTTTCACTGTCGGGAACGAATCAGTTGTAATATCCGGATCAAGTACGCGGCATTATGACCTCAGATGCTATTCCAACCTCACGCCGATCTCCCCTGATGCCAGTTACGCGGTGTTTAATGATGATAATGACCAGCTCTGGCTTATCGATCTTTCTGATGGCGCCAGGTTGCGCATAACCGACAATAAAAATGGTTACTGCTACCCTATCTGCTCGCCGGACAGCCGATCCATCGCATACTCCACGCTTGGCGGACATATCCTGGTCTATGATATCGCTTCCCAAAAAACCTACGATATCGGCGATGGGTTGAACCCTGCCTGGTCGGCTGATGGCGATAGACTTGTGTATTATGTTACTGAAACCAATGAGAGATCCCTGATCAGTTCGGAATTGATCATGACCCGGTTTGACGGTACGCAAAGATCAGAACTGACCCATACTGTTGATGTTTTTGAAATGGATCCGCATTTTTCTGATAACGATACAAAAGTGATCTTTCATACATTTGGGGCAAGGGCGATCTGTGAAGGCGAACTGCGTGACAATGAGTTGAAAAATGTCCGTGTCATTTACGAGACGTCTGATCCACTGACAATAAACCACTATAGGGTACAACCTGACTTCGGTTCGCGCGATTCCATCGATGTTCCTTATTATCACCAGGTATACGACACGCCATCCTGGCATTCTGGATACTGGTCGTGCGCGCCCACGACCGCGATCATGGCGATCGCCTATTACCGAAAACTCCCTCACTGGGACTGCTGGTGTTCATCCCCTTACGGCCACACGAGCCACTTTGGCCGGTATATCTGCGAGCGCTATCATTACCGCGAGGTCGATTATAACTCGGAAGCGCTTGACTATGCGGGCAACACGGCCTGGGGCGGCTATGGATACATGTGGTATAACGGTTACTCGCCCCATTCCCGGATGGCGAATTATATAAATTATCATAACATGACTTCCTGGACCGACGACTCGCCCACCTGGGACGAAACCATCGCCGAGTTCAGCGCGGGTTATCCGTATTGCATCTGCGCCATGCTCACCACTGCGGGACATCTGGTCCTGGCGGTCGGTCAGGTTCTGAACTGGCGCACCTTGATCTTCAATGATCCCTACGGCAATAAAAATGAAGGTTATATGAATTACAATGGCAAGTACGCGCGCTATGACTGGCCCGGTTATAACAACGGTTACCAGAACCTGTCAACGGTCGCCTGGTGTGCCGGTGCCGAGGGCGCGTGGGAACCAGCGACCGATACGATCGCGGACGACCTGCAGTTCGAAGACGGGTTTTACCTGCACACGGATTCGCCCTCATCCATGGCATACTGGTGGGACGCGCTGAGCGGCTTCCGCGGTCACATGTGGTACACGTACACTACGGGCGGCACAACAGACACGTGCTATGCCACTTGGACGCCGGTATTACCTCAGGCGGGTGACTATGAGGTCTTTGTGTATATTCCCTCGATCCACCATACGGCGACCGGAGCGCGTTATATCATCAACCATGCCGGCGGCAGTGCGACCGTGGTGGTCAATCAAGCAAATTACACGGATTCGTGGGTATCCCTGGGCGCTTATGACTTTAATACCAGCGGCGGTTCAGTACGGCTGGCAGATGCCACAGGCACGACCGGACAGCAAATCGCGTTTGACGCGGTGAAATGGAGCTGGCGCGGCACCGATATCGCCGAGAGTGGCCAGCGAACGCAGATTTTAGACCAGGTATATCTAGGATCTAACCTGGTCAGGTTGTGTTTAACCCTGCATATCACATTAGCAGACGACGCCCGCGTACAAATCAGCATTTATGATGCGGCAGGCCGGTGCGTAGGAAAGCAGGCGATTGGATATCTAAACCAAGGCCCTCACATAGTGAATATGAACGCTAACGATTTTGTGTCTGGCGTTTATGTGATCAAAACTTCGGTCAATGACCGGTATTACTATAATAAATGCGTGGTCCTAAAGTAGCGTTTTCCTGATTGACAGGACTTTTTGCCTGTATATAATTTAATGCAAGGAGGTTTGAATGCCCGGCCATGTAGTTTTTGAGTATGACCCAGTTAAGAATATCGTGTTCACTGTGGATCACTGCGATGTTAAGACCGAAGCCGATGTGGATGAATTCTTTGAAGAACACCGGAAATATTTTGAGCAAATAGGTAAAAAATTCTACATGATCAGCAATATCGATGACCTGCGCGTGCATGCGGCAGTCGCAGCATATTACGGCAAGACCGCCAAGACCGCGGTCGGTCATTATCTCCTGGGCTTTGCCCGCTGGGGAAGCAATGATGTGTCGCGGATGACGGTCCGGACCAGCTCGCTAAAAGCTGATCTTGATTCGAATATCTTCAACACTCGCGAAGAAGCAATCGCTTATATCGAAAACCTTAAGAAAAACCATTAATTTCCATACCAGTTTTCCCAGTCATTGACTTTACTCTTTTTTTTCCTAAAATATAGGCATGAAAATAATTGACCTCCGCAGCGATACGGTCACACTGCCAACAAAGGAAATGTACGAAGCCATAGCTTCGGCTAAGCTGGGCGACGACGTGTTCGAGGATGACCCTACGACGATCGAGTTCGAGGAGATCGCCGCGCGCAGGATCGGCACCGAAGCGGCCATGCTCGTTGCCAGCGGAACCATGGCAAACCTCGTGTCGACACTCACCCATTGCGGTCGCGGCACCGAGGCGATACTTGGCGATATGTCGCATATATTCTTGAACGAAGCCGGCGGTATGGCGGCGCTCGGCGGCATTAACCCGCACGTTATTCCCAATCAGCCTGACGGTACTTTGAAACTGGAAGACATCGAAAGCGCGGTCCGCGGGGACAACGTGCATTATCCGCGTACGCGGCTGGTCTGCCTGGAAAACACGCACAACCGCTGCGACGGCGCGGTCCTGACACCGGAATACATAACATCGGTGTCTGACATCTGCCGGCGCCATGGCCTGCGCCTGCACCTTGACGGCGCCCGCATTTTCAACGCGGCAGTGGCGTTGAAAAAAAACGTGAATGAATTTACCCGGCATGTGGATTCGGTCTCTTTCTGTCTTTCCAAGGGCTTGTCATGCCCGATCGGCTCAGCCGTCTGCGGCACAAAAGAATACATCAAGGAAGCGCGCCGCACGCGTAAAATAGTAGGCGGTGGTATGCGGCAGACCGGTATCCTGGCAGCCTGCGGCATCGTGGCTCTGAATAAAATGGTCGGCCGCCTGGCCGATGACCACGCCAATGCCCAGCGTCTTGCTCAGGGCATCGCGCAGATAGTCGGCCTATCGATCGACCCGTCCACGGTGCATACAAATATACTTTATTTTGACATAAAGACCGACCGGTTCAAACCAGCCGATCTGGTTTCTGAAATGCAGGAGCAGGGCGTCAAATTCCTGCTCACCGGTCCGCGACGGTATCGGATGGTAACGCATTACGGCATCGAAGCCGGGGACATTGACCTGGCGCTGAAAACCCTGCGCTCGGTCATGGAACAAAAACCTTAAAACTGACCCGGCACACTTTTAAATCAATAGCTCTTCATCTACGATTTCCTTAAGCATCACTTGGTCAATTGACCAAATAACGAAATGCAATGCCGTTCATATTTGAAATAGTAAAATATATTGACAGAGCAGTATTTTGCGTATATAATCCTCCAGGTGCGGATCTAAGGGAAGTGCCGTGCAAATCGGCCGCAGTCGCCGCTACTGTGATGCCGCTGGCGTTAGAAAAAAAATATAACTGTATATAAATGCCAGCTAATTTTTTCATGTCCTGACCACCTATTATAAGCCACTAGTGCTGATGTGAGCACCGGGAAGGCTGGTCATGACCGGACAAGCCAGGAGACCTATCCGCCCTTAACAATAACAGAAATCCCTTCAGACGAAAGGAGGAAACATGTTCAAGGCATTCTTTTTTCTGTTACCGGTCATACTATCATCACAGGGATCGTACCTGACCCTGGACACTGTCCTGGTCACAGCTCCGCGCTATCCGGCAAAACTAAGTGACATCGCGCTGGCGACCGTACTCATTGATGAGGATGAGATACGGCATACCGCGGCATCGAGCGTGGCCGACTTATTGTCCTTGTCGAATGATCCGGGCATTGACGTAAGAGATTACGGCGCGGGCGAAGTCTCGACGATCACGATCCGCGGTATCCCTTCGTCCGGCGTCCTGGTCCTGGTCGACGGCCTGCCTTTGAACTCGGCGCTCACCGGGATCGCGGACCTGAGCGTGATCGACATCAATGCGGTAAAGCGGGTAGAGATCATGAAAGGACCCGCGTCCAGCCTCTATGGCGCCAATGGCATGGGTGGACTGGTCAACGTGATAACTGACCAGCGTTTTGACTCCTTACAGGCAAGCGCGAAGATCGCGAACCGGACCACTGACCTTGACTCGCCGTTTGAAAGCACAGATTATTCGCTGTGCTTCCAGATGCCGGCGGGAAACTTCCGTTTTTCTCTTGACGGCGCGAAGACCGGCGGTCAGGGAACGCGTACGAACAGCGATTTTTCATCAGCCTTTGTCAGAAGTCTCATTGCCTATGATTATAAAAAATTCAACATCGCGGCGCATGCTGCCGTCACAGGCCGGGATTACGGAATTCCCGGTCCGGTTCCCCTGGTTGACAGCATTCATTATGCTCCAGTTTTCGGTGACAGCACTACCACGTCGAAATTCGACCGTCAAAGCGACCGCATGGGCTACGGTTCGCTGGAGCTTTCTTATAACATCATCCCCGGTCTGGCGCTCAACGCAAGCGGATACTCAAACTTGATGGTCCAAAAATACCATACAAAATACTTTTTCATACAGGAAGTCATTGAGGATTATACTTATGACCTTACCACGCTGGGGTTGAATTTGTCAGGTGAATATTCCCGGCAGGATCTTCACATGGTCATTGGTTTTGACCTGCGCCAGGATAGTCTTAAAGCCCGTAAAGCATCGGCCCAGACCGGTGATACGACGTGGCACGCGTCGGCGCTCAACTACGGCGTCTGGTTATCCGGCTTTGTTCCTGTTTTCAAAATGTTTTCGATCAGTCCCAGCTTCCGGTATGATGATAATTCAAAATATGGCGGGTTTATCTCCCCGCAGATCGGGCTGATCGCGCGTCCGGCATCAAGACTCAGACTGACTTTGTCAGCAGGCAGGGCATTTCGCGCGCCCGGATTCAACGACCTTTACTGGCCGGTCAATGGCAACCCGGACCTTAAACCAGAATCCGGGAACGCATACGAATTTGGATGCGAGTACACGCCTTTAACCACGACTTCTGCTGATCTGTCTTTGTACATGCGGGACATCAAGGATAGGATAACCTGGATGCCGGGGCAAGACGGCCTGTGGAAACCACAGAACCTGAATGTCCTGTCGATAAAAGGATGCGACGCGCAGGTCCGGCACCAAATAAATGAACGTATAAGCGTTGCCGGCTCCATGACCTTCATCAAATCGACGCAGAATAATCGCGAACTGGTGTATTCCTATTATGACTGGATGGCCGATACGACTCACAACGAATTTCGCGACATTGAACGAGATGCGGCATTCACACCGCAGATTGAATTTTCCTTGAAACTTACGATTTTGACTCCCGGGGATATATTGCTGACCTTAATCGATTCATATACTTCAGACCGACTGAACTACTATGAGAACTGGACTGCATACCCGGAAATTTCCATGGATACGAAATCCTTAAAGCGCTACAATGTCGCCACGGTCATAGCGAGCAGAAAGTTATGGCAGAAACTGGATGCTACTTTAAGCGTGCGGAATATCTTTGACGCTAAATACGCAACCCAGTTCGGTAATTCTACGACCGATCTGGACTATCCCATGCCCGGTCGCACATATTGCTTCCAGTTAAGCTGGTATTAGAAGCCATAAAATTTGTCATTCCGTGCCTGACACGGAATCCAGTCACTGCCTGCGTCGTCAAACCGCTTCCCCGCCTTCCCTCCCCCTTGATGGCAGCATTATACCATCTTCTTTTTCCTCCCCCCTTGTGGGGGAGGGCAAGGGTGGGGGGATAATAACTGGTGTCCCCGCAGGGAGAGAGGATAAAGGTGGGGGTGATTGTCAGAATTTCATACGATCCCGTACTTAAATAAATACGGGAGAAGCAATCTCACAAATATACTCTTCGTCATGTGAGCTCATTCAGGTTTTGTTCCTTTTGCAATATAGAACGACCCGGCAAGACAACGGAAATATTCACGATTCTTGACTTGCCTTTTCATTACTGCAAGTTGATTGTTATATATCCTCACTATGCGATTGAATTTTCTTATTTTGCCTCCACCAGCAAGATATAACTTTTTTTCTTCCTCTATCCAAGATTTACGGCTTTTCTTTTTGCCAACCACTTGATTCCTTAACATCTTAAACTGGCTTTGTTGCGCCTGGCTATCATATGGTGACTCTAGAATGTAAACCATATCATTCTGCCTTGCATCAAGATGTTTAAATCCCGTTTTTTTCATCAGATGGAGTATCTTCATCCCCAGTGTATAATCACCCATCCCCTGTTTAATACGCGCCCTATTCGACCTCAGTTTAAATTCATACAGTAGGCATATATCATCTATGCTAAGTACAGGCAATGAATTATAACCGCGCCAGGAATCATTGTCTGGTTCCATGCAAACAACATTACCGCCCGGTTTCACTACCCGGAAGAATTCACCGAGTACATTTGCTGGATTTTTAAGATGAATAAGAAGTGTTTGACACATGACACAATCAACACTATTGCTCATAAGCGGTAATTTATATGAATCACCAGTAATAACAAATGGCTTTCTCTTCGCCCAGATCTTTGCAGTCTTTTTCGTTTCCAGCAGTAATTTTGGATTGATATCAACACCGATATACCTTCCACTTTTTTTAAAGAAAGGCCAAAAAGTATATCCCAAATAACCAAGCCCACAGCCCACATCAAGAACACACATGCCATGTCGTAAATCTATCCACTTTGCGATTTTTTCTATCGTATCCTCCCGCCACAGGTATCTGCGGGTATCGATCAGCGATTGCCTGCGTTGTTTGCTTGACCAGTCAATTTTTTTATTTTTGTTTTTCATATTATATTTCCTTAGGGCACCAGATTGCCATTTAAACAAACCTCACTAGCTCATTATAAAATCATTTCAACCGATGTCAATACACGCTTCGCTCAGTTGATTTCTGGTCGGTGCTTGACAGATCTAAATAGTTGTCGTATAATATGGCGTAACAAGCAGTGCATGATTGGTCTTTGAATCTTTTATCGGGCATCGATGCCCATAACCGTTTAACAATACGTGAATTGGGGTGACCAGATAGCCGCATCATGCTCGAAAGAGCATGGTGAGGAAAGTCCGGGCTTCAAAGGGCAGGATGCTTCCTAACGGGAAGGCGCGAGCGATCGTGCGGAAAGTGCCACAGAAAATATACCGCTGTCCTATATGGGATCAGCAAGGGTGAAATGGCGAGGTAAGAGCTCACCGCCCTGGTGGCAACACCAGGGGCATGGCAAACCCCATCCGAAGCAAAACCAAGCAGTCCCGTACGAAGCTGCCCGTTTCGCCCGCCGCAAGGCTGGCACGGGACAGGTAGGTCGCAAAGATTCCGGCGGCGACGCCGGAACAAGAGAAATGGCTATCCTCGACAGAACCCGGCTTACCGGTCACCCCAAATTCTCTGAAAACAAAATCCTAAACAATATCAAATTTCAAATACCAATCATCCCTCACCCCTACCCTCTCCCTTTCTAAGGGAGAGGAATAAGGTGAGGGTTTTGTATTTAAGGTTATTATCAAAGGTGGGGGTGTATATCATTGACAGAACAATGTATTTTATGTATTCTTTTTCACGATCCCATGACCGAATGGATTAAAAAAAACAAAACCGCTGATGCCAGCGAACTCGAGGTCAGGGGTAAGACGATACCAAAAGTAATAGTCCAGATATTGAAAACCCGGGGTTACGACACCACGGAAAAGATCGAAAAATTCTTCGCGCCTACCCTGGATGACCTGCACGATCCATTTTTGCTGCCGGACATTGACAAGGCGGTTAAACGCATTATCCAAGCCTGCAAGAACAAAGAAAAGGTCTTATTGCACGGCGACTACGACACCGATGGGATAACCGCGGTCGCGCTCCTCAGCCTCCATCTGCAAAACCTGGGTGCCAGGACAGAGACCTTTCTCCCCAATCGTTTTGCAGAAGGGTATGGCGTGTCCATGCAGGGCATTGATCATGCCGTGCAAAAAGACTGTTCGCTTGTGATCACGGCCGACTGCGGCATCACGGCAAACGCCGAGGTGACGTACGCAGCGCAGAAAAAGATCGATACGATCATCTGCGATCATCATGAACCAGGACCTGAACTACCCCAGGCGATTGCTGTTGTGAACCCCAAACTTATCCAAAGCGCTTATCCATTCAAGGAACTTGCCGGCGTCGGTGTCGCGTTCAAGGTTGTCCAGGCCGTTTACAAACGCCTTGAACTGCCGGTCGAAGACCTTTTCCAGGACCTTGACCTGGTCGCCCTCGGCACCGTTGCCGATGTGGCACCCCTCATAAATGAGAACCGCGTGCTGGTGAAGACCGGATTGAAAAAGATAAGAGACAGCGCAAAAGAAGGCTTCAGGGCGCTGCTGGCCGAGGCCAAGATCGACCACGGGGTCACATCTTATCATCTTGGGTTCATAATCGGTCCCCGTCTGAACGCCTGCGGACGCTTGCGCGACGCCCAGGAAGCGCTCGAGCTTTTGCTCACCCGGGATCGCAGCCGGGCGCAGGAACTTGCCCAGAACCTGACGCGTGATAACCAGGAGCGGCAACAGATCGAGAAAACGATACTTGAGCAGGCCCGTACCATGATCGAACAGAAGGGACTCGGCGCTCGCCGCGTCATCGTGATCGGTCATGAACAATGGCACGAAGGGGTCATCGGGATCGTGGCTTCAAGGATCGCTGAGGAATATAGCCGGCCTGCCGTGCTTCTGGCAATAAAAAAAGACAGCGCCAAGGGCTCTTGCCGGTCAATCCCCGGATTCGATATTACGGCCGGGCTAAAGTCATGTTCTGACCTGCTCGTGAAGTTCGGCGGGCATAAGCAGGCGGCAGGGCTCGAACTCAAGCCCGACTACATTGAAAACCTCAGTAAAAGGATCAATGAGTATGCCGCATATTTCAGCGATGATCTGTTCCAAAAGCGGCGTTTCTATGATCTGGAACTGGATATCCCGGACCTCACCGAAGACGTGATCTTTTTCCTTAAATATTTTGAACCTACCGGCATTGAGAACCCCCAACCCGTTTTCCGGTGCGAGCATTGTGAAGTTGTTGGTGTACCCCGCGTAGTCGGCTATGATACCCTGATGTTCGCGTTGCGAAAACAGGGAAAGGTATTGGATGTAAAGGCTTTTCGCCAAGCCGAGCACATCCTTGCGATCAAACCCGGAAAAACCTATATTGACTGCCTTTACTCGGTGAGTGAGGATTCATACACGCCAAAACATAAAGTTGTCCTGAAGATCAAAGATATGACGATCGAACAATAGCAGCAGATGACGTGGCATCTGGTCGAAAAAAATGAACTGAAGTATTTTCAACTCTCCTGCACCGCGGTCAGTTGTATACAATCCACGATCCACGGCGCCGAATCACTATTGAAAACCTATGATCCAGTCCTGCTCAAGCAGGTACATTCAGATATCATCATTGACATCGACCACGATCAGAACCGGACTGGCGATGGCCTCTTAACTGCCCGGAAAGTGAACGTGGGGGTCAAAGTGGCTGACTGCCTGCCGGTATTCATGTTTGGACCTGATCGCATATGCATCATTCACTGCGGCTGGCGCTCGATCGCTAAGGGATTAGCGGTCAAGGCGGCTAAAATGCTGGGCGACTACACATACTGCCTTGGCGCGTCGATCGGGCCGTGCTGTTATGAGGTAAAAGATGACGTGGCACTCCAGTTCAGCGATCTGCCTGAGGCGGTCATAGCCCGCGGAGCAAAAACTTATCTGGACCTTAAAAAAGCGGTCATCGGGCAGCTCGGGCCTTCGCGGCTCCTCTCATCGCTGGACCTGTGCACAAAATGCCACCCGGAATATTTCTACTCCTTTCGCCGGGGCGACCGGTATAAGCGGAACTACGCCCTGATCATCCATGAATGACACAGTTGAATCCGTCATGTTGACTCGACCGGTTATTCTGGTAAAATAGACCGTGGCTCGACGGTTCGCGTTTGCCCTGCTTCTCCCCTGCCTGTTCTTTGCCCGTGGCTGGACGGTCATGGTCTACATGGCCGCGGATAATGACCTTAGTGCATGGGCCGATTCGGATATCGTGGAAATGCGCACGGCCAACTTTGATGATGACGCGGTCGCGGTGATTGCCCAGCTCGACAAACCCGGCACGGGCGCTAATTATCTGCAGATCACCGGCGGCAGCGTTTACAATCTTGGCGCACTGGGTATTATCGATATGTGCGATCCCAAAACCTTAAGCGATTTCATCGAAGGCACGATCCGTGAATTCCCGGCTGACCGGTACATGCTGATACTATGGGACCACGGCACGGGTTGGACCGCGGCGCCGCGCCGGAGTTTCGGTTCGGACAATTCCAGCGGCGCTCAGATGTCCATTGCTAATGGAGACCTGCGCCAGGCGCTGCAAGACGCGTACGAGGCTACCGGCAAGAAGATCAACATCATCGCGTTCGATGCCTGCTTGATGCAGCAGGTTGAGGTCGCCCGTGAAGTAATGGATCACGCTAAGGTCATGGTCGCTGCCCAAACCAACTGGCCGATCGCGGGTTTTCCATATGATATTTTGCTTCAGTCCGTATCCAACCACGCCGGCGACAATGAAAAGACCGTGGCCGCAGCGATCGTCGAGTTTTGCGCGGACCGCTACGGATCGATCCAGCCCGCTTCGATGTCCGCAATTGACCTGGAATACATCGATGATCTTACGAAAAAGACCGCGGCGTTATATGAAACATGCAAATACGGCCGCCCCGCTGGAAATATCATTAACGTCAGGGACGCGGTCCAGACGATCCCGTTCATCGGTTCTACGCCCAGCCCGGACGACGATATTGTCGATTATGGTGATCTACTGAATGGTTTGAACAATGCGGCATTTTGCCGACCGCAAATCAATGACCTACATGAAGTCTATGCCAAAATCATCCTGCGGTCCGAATATTGGGGGGCTCAATATGCCGGCATCTCGGGACTTGATATCTGGTTCCCGCTGTATTACGAACAGTTCAAGCAGCTGTATTCTTACTACCGCCCGCTTACCTGGAACCAGTCGCAATGGCAGAGTTTCCTTAACTGGTTCTATGACCAGGACGATATCAGGCCAGAACCTACGTCCATCACCAGTATTGCGGTCACCGGCAATAATTACCGATCATCCTGGTATGATTCTTATGACCTTGCCGATGTTATTTATACGGCAATGCTGATGACCGACACCGTGTCCATTTTTCAAGATGACGCCGAAGACACATCGCAGTGGCAGCTTGACGGCTTCACGCTCAATCCTGATACGGCTCATTCAGGCTCTTTCTCGTTCTTTTCGGGCAACGCCAGCAACCTGGCATCAAGCATGACGACAAGACAGCTGATCGAGTTGCCTGGCGCGGGATTACTCAGCCTTTATATGAAATATCGAACCGAAGACATGAAGGATTCGATCATCATCCGCTTCGGTACCGGTCCGGCAGAATCTTATTATGGCAGTTCGAACGGCTGGATAGACCGCCGTATCCTCCTGCCTGCGGGAACATATCCGATAGATATCGAGTACCACACAAATGCCAGCACAAATAACGGCGGGTGCTATATCGACGATATCACGATCCAGGAATTGATCGATAGCCGCCAACTGCGCTCTGGTCTTATCGACACGACGATCTTCGTTTTCAACGAACTAAAAGGCGATTACCTGGCAGCAGTCCGGCCCTGCGATGCATACGGAAATACCGGCGACCTCAGCGCTTTTTATCATTTTTCGATTGAAGAATACGCGGCGCCATACTCGATACCAAATCCTTTCCAAGATGAATGCGCCATTGTGCTGGATTATCCCGATTCACTGCAGCCGGTCGTGAAAATATTATCCGTAAGCGGCCGCTTGGTCAGGCAATTCGGTTATGATGCGATCCATAACAAGCAGATATCATGGGATGGCACCGACCTTAACGGTCATCCGGTCAGCGCCGGACTTTATTTCATTGTCCTGCATGATAAAACATTTACCAGGATCGGTAAAATAGCGAGGCAAACATGACAGAACCAGTGATCATCGCGGATGGCGGCGCCGGCGGCCTAAGCTTTGCCGAGCGCCGTGAACAGGGGCTGGTTAAAGCGCTCAAGATCGGCTACGGGATATTGAAGAACGGCGGTTCAGCGTTGGACGCCGTGACAACGTCGGTCATGAGTATGGAAGATTCGCGCATTTTCAACGCCGGAACCGGTTCCACTCTCAGTCTGACCGGCGAGATCGAGATGGACGCGTCGGTCATGACCAGCGATCTCAAATTCGGCGCGGTCGCAGCCATCAGGAATGTCCGCTATCCGGTGAAGATCGCGCGGCTGGTCATGGAAAAAACCGACCACCTGCTCTTATGCGGGGAAGGAGCCTTGCGCTTTGCCCGGCTGATGGGCATCAAGTACTACAATCCCGTGACCAGGGAGCGCAAAGCCACATGGTCCAGGCAGCGTGCTAAACTTGATTTTACGGTCAAACGCAAACTGCCATCGGCAAAAGGCGTGAGCAGTTATTTTACCAGGCTGAACGAGATCGCCGAGCTCTACGGCACGGTCGGCGTGGTGGCGCTCGACAAAAGCGGCATGATAGCGGTCGGCACATCGACAGGCGGCATTTCGCTGCATCTGCCCGGACGTGTCGGCGACACGCCTGTGATCGGCGGTGGCACCTACGCGGACGAACGCGGCGGTGCGTCGGCGACCGGCCACGGCGAATCGATAATGCAGCATCTCATCGCGTTCCGCGCCGTGCAGGCGATGAGCCGCAGGCCCGCGGCCGCGGCAGGCCGTAATATCATCGCTTATGCGAACAAAGTGGGCTGCCGATGCGGGGTCGTCGGACTGGATGCAAAAGGCGGGATCCTGTGCGTGCACAATACCGGTGGCATGTCATGGGCTTATATAAAGGGCGGTGGTTTAAAGACGTTCCGGAAATAGCGGTTTAACTCATTTGAGTATAAAGCCGGATGGTATATCATCCTTGATCAGCGTGCTGTCCCGCAGCCGCCTTTTTTCCGGTGTAACGTAGAATTGCGTGCGTTTCCTTTCCTCTCCCATCGAATACACTTCGATCGCTGAGCGTCCATCTAACGGGCACCGCGATTCGCAGATCCCGCAGCCCATGCAGATGCGTTCGTCCACGTAGGGCCTGGTCAGCCTGACGCCTTGTATTGTCTCGGTGCGCGAGGTTATGGCATTGTACTGGCAGGCTTCATCACAGATCAAACAGACCTTATCTTGTTCCCAGGCAATACAACGTGACCGGTCGATCACGGCGGTCCCAAGCCGCGCAAAACTTTTTTCCTCAAGGCTCAGTTTCCGGATGGCTGAGGTCGGGCACACCTGGCCACACCGGCTGCAATTTTTTTCGCAGCCGCCTATCCTCGGGACCAAACGCGGTGTCCATAAGCCCTCAAGTCCGGCTTCAAACAAGCATGGCTGCAAACCGTTCGTCGGGCAGACCTTCATGCACGTTGCGCAACGCACGCAGGCGTTCAGGAACTCGGGTTCAGGGACCGCGCCAGGCGGCCGGATCAGCCTAGCCTCAAGCCGGCCGTACAAAAGAGTCCTGCTCAAAGGCACCAATACGATTCCGGCAACACCCGCGGCTAAAACCTGACGCCTGGTCACGCTGAACCCGACGGGCTGCAGCCTAAGACCGTATTGCGCACTTTTTTCCTGGCAGGTATAGACGCAGCGCAGGCAGGCGATGCATTCGCCTGAGTCAATCTTCAAATTCTGAGCGTCGATCGCGTTGACCGGGCAGACACTTTCGCACGCGCCGCACTTCGTGCATTTATCCATCAATTTCACCTTGAACAGTGACACTCGTGCGGTCAGACCCAGCAATCCACCCAGGGGGCAGACAAACCGGCACCAGGCGCGCTTCACGAAAAACCCTGCTCCCAGTATCACCAACAGGTTCAACAGGGTAATCACGCCTTCCCGGAAAACCGCGGGCTGCACCGAACTAACTACGGAAGTAAAGAACGTTGTGATCGGATATGCAATAAGGGTCAGCGCTTGCTCAGTAATAACGAGCGGGTCAAAGAAATGCAGAAAAGAACTCCCCAGGACTGCGGTAACAACAAGAAAAACAAGCACAAGATATTTGACAGCGTCAAATTGCCGGCTCGTAATCGCTGCCGGTTGTTCACCGGTCAATCGGTCGGCAAGGTCGATGAGCGTGCCCAGAGGGCACGCGAAGCCGCAGTAGAAACGGCCGAAAACGAGCGTGCCGACAAGGATCACGATCGACAATAGAGATGCCGCGATGACCGCGCGGAAGGCAATGCTGGTTATGACCAATATCAAAGGATCAAAACTGAAAAAGAATTGCGGTGAATTAATTAATGATATATAGCTGGTTTGAATAAAAAAGAAAATGAACAGCGCCAAAAAAAACAGCTGAACTGCCCATCGTATGATCCGATGTTTTTTGACTTTCAAATTTTGTCCAACCTCCAAACCCATAGACCTAGGCCTTTTTTCTTTATACCTTTATCTCTTTGATGTCCATCCTGGCAGTATCGATTTCACCCACGCCCAGCTCGGCAGCCGCGATAATATGCTTGACTTCTGTACCCTTGAAAGACTTGCCGTACCAGGGCGTGAGGCCGACCGCATACGAATCAGCCGCGACGATATCGGTAGAGGCGACCACGGTATTCAGGACCGCGGTCTCGCCCGGACCGCCCGGGCCGCCATCGGTCAGAACCCGCGTGGCATCGATGATGTTCAGATCTGGTTTTATCACAGTGGCAAGCTCGGCGATCGTCTGGTCAAGATCCGTATAGTGGAAAAAGTTGCGGTCCCAGATCAAACCCATAAGGTTTTTCATCCCGAGACTCACGCCGGTCGCCGAGTGTGATTTCGCGACCGGTAGATTAATGATGACATCGACCTTCTGTAATTCGCTGGCGATCTCCACGGTTGTCAGAACCTTGCCGGCCGCAACCGTGGTCTCGGTGAACTGCCGCTTTTTCGTGAACAGCAGCAAACTCACTTTCTCTTCATCAACGATCGCCGAACGGATGTTCGACTTGTTCGCGCATAGTTCCGCGCTGGCGATCGTATGCTCGCCGATCACGATCGTGGCGGCGCCGGCGTTAAGACAGAGCTCGACTACCTGCTTTACGATATCGGCACTGGTCGTAGCCCCGCTCTCGGCATTGGCAGCGAAGGCGATGTTAGGTTTAATCAGTACTCTGCTGCCCTGCGCCACGAATTTTTCCATGCCACCGATCGCATCGATCGCGGCTTTGACCAGTTTTGCCGGTTTGCCTCTGGCTACGCCGACCAGCGGACCTTTCTTGATCTCTTTTTTGGCGGCAAAAAAAACCTTGGGCAGGATCGCCAGGGCAGCCGCGCTGGCGCTGATCTTAAGAAAATCCCGTCGGCTGTATTTTTTCATGATTACTCCCTGCAATAATTATAAAGAACAGTATACAAATTGGACAATATATGTCAAGGCTGGTTTAATGCAAAATACCCCTCCCTTGTAGGCGACATTAAAGACTAAACCCTCACCTTTTTCCTCTCCCTTAGAAAGGGAGAGGGTAGGAGTGAGGGATAACTGGTGTCCCGTTAGGGAGAGGGAGTAAGGGAGGAGGGTGAAATTGATTATTTTTTCTTTCCTGCCCTGAGCCTGAACAACGTGGAGTATACGCTGTATCCTATTATCACAACGGTAAACGCCCAGAACCAGACCGGCAAGTTGCGGCCGAACGCCGCTACGTAAAAAAACGGCGCGATGATCGCAAACCCCAGGATCACGGCAAAGGTTCTGACCTGGCTTAGTTTTTTATTCTTCAATCCGGCGATGATCTTGTAGATGGAAATCCAGAAAAAGGGTACGCTGATAAGATATATAGCGCCGAAAACAAGCGGATTCACGTTATATTTTGTCTGCACGCCTGCCAGCCAACTCCTGATGTAATCAAGCATTGTGATTTCTTTCCCTCAGTTTTGATATTGGAGTTTTAAAATTTTGGATTTGTTTATGTCTCATGCTGAGGATTCGACACGAAGCGGAATTTAGGATTTCGGATTTAGAATTTAATGCGTAGTGCAACTTACTCAATATATTCCCGGTTCATATAAGGCTGGAGCGCGTCAGGTATCTTGATCCTGCCGTCTTTGGTCTGAAAGTGTTCCAGGATGCCGATAAAAACCCTGGGCGTGGCAAGACCCGACCCGTTTATGGTATAAACAAAATCCGAACCGCCGGTCGTCTTACGGTACCTGATACCGGCGCGGCGCGCCTGGTACTGCTCGTAACAGCTAACCGACGACACTTCCAGCCATTCGCCCATGCCCGGCGCGTAAACTTCAATGTCATAGGTCTTGGCCGAAGCCGAGGTCATGTCACCGGTGCAGAGCAGCAATATCCGGTACGGCAGCTGGAGCAATTTCACGATATCCTCGGCATCGTCCAGCAATTTTTCGAACTCGTCATACCCGGTCTCCACCGTGGTGTATTTCACGAGCTCGACCTTGTTGAACTGGTGGACCCTGGTGATACCACGCACTTCCTTGCCGTAGGAACCGGCTTCACGGCGGAAACAGGGAGTGTATGCCACGTAGCAGATCGGCAGTTCTTTTTCCGGGATCGTTTCTTCGCGGTGCATGTTGGTCAGCGGCACCTCGGCTGTGGGTATGAGGTAAAGATCATCGACCTCGCACTTGTACATTTCCGACGCGAGCCGGGGCAGCTGGCCCGTACCGTATAAACTGTCAGTATTGTTCAGTACCGGCGGCATTATTTCCTTGTAACCGTGCTTGGTCGTGTGCGTGTCCAGGAAAAAATTGATCAACGCGCGTTCCAGCTGGGCGCCGATACCGGTGTAAAGAATAAAACGAGAACCGGATAATTTAACGGCTCTTTTCTGGTCCAATATGCCCAACCCCTCGCCGATATCCCAGTGCGGCAACGGCTTAAAATCATATTTCGGCGGTTCCTTCAAGCCCCGGACAACGACATTGGATTCGCTGCCATGCCCGACCGGCACGGATGCGTGCGGGATATTGGGCAGAAAAGAAACCTGCTCATTGAACTTGGCCTCAATGCCCTTGAATTCCTGCTCTGCTTGTTTGATCTCTTCACCGGTCTTTTTGGCCTTTTCCATCAGAGCCGCAGCGTCTTTGCCTTGTTTTTTCAGTTTTCCCACTTCCTCGGAAATATCGTTCCGGTCCTTCCTCAGGTTGTCGATCCGCGTGATGACCTGGCGCCGTTTCACGTCGAGTTGGATTATTTCTTCCAGGTCGATCTTGTCCCCGCGGTTCTTTATGGCAGCGCGCAACAGGTCAGGATCTTCGCGCAATGTCTTCAGGTCAATCATAATTAGCAGAGTATACGCCAAAAAACTCCAAAGTCAATAAATCCCTTGCTCTCCCCCCAGTGAACCCGTCATTGCGAGCGATCCTTGTGCGCGGCAATCTCATTTTTTCTCCCGTCATTCCCGCCCCGTATCGGGTACGGGGTAAACTCCAGCGGGAATCCATTCTATAATCTTGTCATTGCGAGCGATCTTTTGCGCGGCAATCTCATCTTTGATTATCCCTTCGCGTAAGCACTACATTTAACAATGGTTCAACACGTATCCTTGACAAGACACATGAATTGGCTAATATTCATCATCAAAAAAGTAGAATAATATATCGGGACATTGAATAGTATGCGAAACTATAAATGAACGGAGGTTTCAATAGAAATATGTCTTTCTATCATTTTTTACTATTAACTTATAAAACCAGCGATTTACGCATCAAAAATACATGATATTTCGAGATATCTTACCTCTTGACAATTGTTAACTTATAGGTTAACATGCTATCTTTAAAAGAACTTTATAAAGGAGCTAAGAAAACCGTGGTGGCGTTGGTCGAAGATGGAAGATCGCAAGTAATCGAATATCTTGAATTGTTGGATGAGCGTTCCAAGAAAAAAATGAAAGCTTTAATGAAGCACATGGCGGATACGGGGATACTTCACGGCCCTGATCTTTTTCGTCATGAAGGTGATGGTATATATGTATTTAAGGTCCATCATCCGTGTAGTGCGCGTATTTTCTGTTTCTTTGACAAAAACAATGTTGTCGTGTGCACGCATGGTGCGGACAAACCTGGAAGTAGATTGAAAATTGAGGTTAAAAAAGCCAAAGAGATGAGAGCACAATATTTAAAGCAAAGGAGTGAATAATGGCCATCGATTTAGAGAAATACAAATTCCTTGAAGGTTTGGAAAAAGATGCTGAATTCATTTTTGAAGGACTTAAGCTTGACCTCCTTGAAGAAATTGTAATGATCATGAAGACCAAAGGGATCAGCCGCGCTGAATTAGCTCGAAAACTCGGTACCTCACGTGCCTATATAACCAGAATGCTGCGTGCCGATGTCAACTTCACCATGATGAAGCTTGTACAGATTGCACAGGCGTTGGGAACTCAACTGAAGGTTGATTTCAGCCTCCGCAACTCCAACGCCAAACGGCAACACAAAGTTCGGCAAACGAGTTAACAATGGGCCGACCGCGGCGGCGCTGGCGATCGTTGACCGCAAAACCGTCAACGGCTGGCGTTTTTGGGATATCCGAGATACACACGGCGATTGGGTGAAGTTGTGCGATTATAGAAAATAAGAATTGACAACGCAATTCGTGACTATTTCAAATTATCCACTGCTTCAATTATAGACAGAATGCCCTGCCTGAGTTGATTTTCTAATCCTTCTTCTCTTCTTTTTCCTTTAGCCTGTAAATAATTGTATCAATGAGGCTGCAAATAAATTTCTCAATTGCATCTGCCCTCCTAACCATCCAATCCATATCCTCCTTCCATCCTTCTGTAGATTGTGGTAAAGCTTTTATAAAATCTTTTTGCGAATATGCTTTTTCGCATTCTGGCGACAAGAGAGCATGGACATCATCATCATCCCCTCGGTACACCAAGAACTTATGCCGCAATTTTGCTGTAAACTCCTCTATATATTTATTGGCATCAGCATTACTGCGCATGAATTCGGTCATTTCTTCAAAATGGATCTTTATTTCATTCAAAATCTCTCTAGGAGCATCACGTAAATTATGAGTAAGTGCATTGAAAAATTGAGCATTATCTATTTGCTGAATTCTCTGAATCAATGTTGTCTGTGATTTATCCAAAATGCCATAAAGGTCAATTGCCCCTTTAGTTGAGGCTGCAACAAAAAATCCATTAAGAGTTTCTATGAGAAAACCGAATTGCTCCAAAGCAAGAGTATGAAGAAGTTTCTTTTCATCCACATCTGCTGTTTGCCGATGCCTTTCAGCAATTACATTTATTATAAATGGTCTTGCCTTTACTGCAAAATCATTGTAGTCTTCAAGAAAAGTTATTATGTCAGGTAGTTGGTGATTCTCTGTTTCGCTAGGTTCTGATAGGTTATTCATTTTTCCTCCTCAAGTAGACTCCCCTCTACAAATCCATTGCATCAAGCAATTGAAGAGGGTGGCTTGTTCCTTTCTAATTTACATCGCATTATATCGTATAAAGCACTGCCTGTCAAGTTTGCCTGGATTCCCCGCTTAAACCGGGGAATGACAGAAAATTTAATAGAATCAGGGGCACAGGCATTATTGACATTATTATCTACCTGCATATAATCCAATCGTACGCTATCTGGTGTTAAACCTTTTACGCACTTGGTTTCGTCATATTAAACGAGAGGAACAAAAACAAAAGGAGGATACATGAAGGTGTTGAAATTGCTTGGTTTTCTGACAATAATGATCAGCATTGTCAGTACCGGATGCAAGGGAAATGATGAGGCTGATATCCAGGCCCTGCTGGAAGACTCCTGGTTTGTTGGCGAGGGCGCGGTCCAGACTGCGGACGACAGCACGGCTTCGCCGTCTTCGGTCAGCAATCCTTGGATCTCGGCCGATACGTTCCCGTTTTTCACCAAGTGGGTGCGCTGGATCGAACGGCCGGTATCCCACGAATTTGACATCGTCGTCAACGGTGACAGCGCGGATATCACGATCACCGCTTATTTTCAGGGCACACCACCTGGTTACGGCTTCTTTGTTATCAATGACCCGCTGGGTCCGGTCCTGAACCGGGCGATCAGCGATACCGTGATAAGAAAGGTCAAATGCTACCGGGACGAAAGCGGATGGCACATCGCCGGCTTGACCGTTGCTGACCTGTACACGCTGGGGACGGCGAATCCCGTTACCATTACCGAGGTTACCGCGCACGTTGCTTCGCGTAATTATACCTTTGTCGTCAACAGCGCTGAAACCTATTTTGCAAAAAACGAACTGCCGACCTTCTACCCCAGTGATACGGTCCTGGTCACGGTTACCTGCAGCGCCGTAGGCGATTCGACCTGGGCTTTCCTGCACCACGGCGCCGGGCATAAACCGGGTCATGGCCTGAAACATCATTGGCGCCAACCGTTCTTCCGTGACAATACCACGACGTTCAGCCGCACCTGGGTGATCGCGGATGACTCGGTCATTACCACGCCCGCGGTCCGGCACAGCGCGATCGATGTTGTGGGTTGGCAGACGCTTTTCGGCGATTCGACCGCCACCTATTATTCTCATGCCTGGGGCCTGCCCTATATCATTAAGGAACCAGCTGACGCGCCACCGGTTGATATACCCGAATAAGACCTAACAGAGAAATTTAAGCGAGTTACTTCACCCCCACCTTTATCCTCCCCCTAAAAGGGGGAGGATATTTTTTTAGGCGCGGTTGAGGGATTTTTTTATCCTCTTGATTATTCCTAAGGCTTCAATATAATGTGTTCCCCTCATGAAAGGAGGAATAATGAATCTGCCTTATGGTGAAATAAAGAACAACTTACTGATAATGAAATTCTCCACGGCCGACTTTTCTATTGCTTCGGTCATTAACGCGATCCGCGTGCACCTCGACGTAATCGAAGAGCTGGAAGTAAAGTTCCTGGGCGCGCAGACCGAAGTCACGGCCGGACCGACCCCGGTTTTTCTGCCCGTGCCCGTTGTGGCGCAGTTTGAATCATGCGGCAAGAGCAATGCCAAGGAAGTCCTGGAGAAGGTTTATATTCTTGTATGGCAGGGCATAGTCGGTTCTTTCCCGGACGAGACCTGCTGGTCCAACGCCAAACAGGCTTATGCTGGCTTTATTAGCAGCCAGGCTGACCTGCTGAGAGCAAGGGTGGAAGCATCGAAATAAGATTCATACACTGACATGAATCAAATCCTAAGCACTAATATCGAAATCCTAAACAAATTCGAATATCTAAAACCCAAAATTAACAAAATAAGAAAGTTTAGAAAATTAGGATTTAGATATTGTTTAGGATTTAGGGTTTCGAATTTAGGATTTACATAAATCATGATTTTGTTCTTGTTCCTGGCATCTCTCTCAGTTGACCTCCAGTGGGTCGAGGTCGATGTCGCGCTGACGCAGGATGGCCGCGCGGATTTTGTTTACAAGATCCGCTATGAAGTGTTCTCGGGACAGATGCATGCGTTTTACCTCATGGGCGTCTCGGTCGAACCGTTCTTTGATTACGAAGGTTCGTACGCTTTCGACGAGTACAACAACGTATATCCCCTGGAGATCAGCGACATGGGCGGCGGTAAGTACGACATCGTCCTTGCTAAGGGTCGCGGCTATGGTCCCGGTGACCTGACGTTCATCATACATTTCGGCGGCGACCTGGGGCTGAGCAAAAACCTCGGGACGACCAAGAGCGAGTTCGGCGACCTTGTCGTCCTGCACTGGGCACCGCCCCAGTGGGATGAACCACTGGAGCACTACACGGTCTATGTCTATTACCCAATCCCGGTGACGCGCAGTACGATCAACCCGGATGATTACGGTTTTAGAACCGAAAAATTCATGAACGAAAAATACCTGCTTTCCTATCTGAAACAGGATTACAAGGGAGAATCATACTTCACGGTCCGGATCCACAAGAACAACTTAAAGACCGAAGAAAAGATGTTGATCCAGCAGTACGTTCCAGCCTCATATTTCAATACCGAAAAATTCGGCAAGGTCAATATCCAGCTGGAAAGGGAGAGAAAATTCGTCATACCTACTGAGCTGATCTATATGGTTATTTCTTTGATCCCCTATCTTTTTTATTCCAACAAGAAAGCCAGGTCCATTAAGGCTGCATACGCCGAGGTCACATCCCTGAAATGGCTGCGCGATGACTGGATACCGCCCAAGATCGAAGTTGCCAGCTTCCGCAAATCAGGCAAGGTCGCCAAGCTCGATCTCGTGGAAGCGGTCCTGCTCCTCGATTATCCGGTGAACAAGATCCTCACCATCCTTTCGTCAAAACTCCAGGAAACCGGCGCGATCAAGATCGTAACAACTGAACCGATGAAGATCGAGGTCGTGCAGAGACCAAAAGACCTGCGGTATTACGAATCAGCGTTCCTGGACGCCGTGAAAAGCGACGGTACGCTGGACCAGGATGGCTTAAAAGCGCTAGTCACCCAGATCGTGGAGAGCGTTTCATCCAAAGCCTGGGACTGCGACCTGGATGCGACGAAAGCATATTATACCGAAAAATTCGGCGCGTCCGAACCAGAACCGGTCGACGAAAAGTATAACAACCAGGAATACTATTATTACCTCAGGCAAAGACCGTTCGGGAACAGCGCATATTATGATCGGATGGAAAACGCCTTCGTGATCTACGGTGAGCCGATCAAGAATTACTCGAACTTTATCCAGTCCGACGCGTGCCACAGCGCCTGTTACGTGCACACCGCCTGCCATGACGCCTGCCATTCAGCCTGTCACTCGGCCTGCCATTCGGCTTGCCACTCAGCCTGCCATTCAGCCTGTCACTCGGCCTGCGTGAGCGGAGGAGCAAGGTGAAAAATAAAGAAGAGGTGAAAGGGAGCGGTGAAGAAGGGATGCAGATACCAAAGGCACAAGAAACCTTCCAGTTGGATTGGATCGATGAGTTTGTCAGGAAAATAAAACCTTACGTTTATGTCCGCGAGGTCGATAAGCTCCTGATCCTTATCCCCAACCAGGCGCACCGTCTCAACAGTTCGGGTTTTGCCATCCTTGATTACCTGCTCAAGGGCAACACGATCAGCAAGCTGCTGGACATGGTCGGCAACACCGAAACCAAGAGGCGCGAGATCCATTATTTTTTCTGTGACCTGCGTTCTATGGTCAGCGGATGCATGAGGGACAATGAAAAGCGTGAAGCCGTAACTTACTATGAATTCACCGGCGACATCAACGACTACCCGGTGCTGTCCGAGATCGCGGTGACCTACCGCTGCAATCTGAATTGCGAATTTTGCTACGTTGGCAGACGTGATTGCCGCGAATTACAGACCTCGGACCTGAAAAAGATCCTGTTCAAGATCTACAATGAAGCCCGGGTCCCGTCGGTCAGCTTCACGGGCGGTGAACCGCTGCTGCGCAAAGATATCTTCGATCTTGTCCGCTACGCGTCAAAGACCGGGCTCTGGACAAACCTGATCACCAACGGCACCATGCTCAACGAGGTCGTGGTCAATGAATTGAAACAAGCCGGCCTGTCAAGCGCCCAGGTAAGCCTTGAAGGTCCGGACCAGGACCTCCATGAAATGATCACCGGGCACAAGGGTTCGTTCGAAGCTACGATCAAAGGAATAAGCAACCTCCTTGCCGCGGAAATCCCGGTCCATACCAATACCACGGTCTCAAGAACGAATATCGGACACCTTGACAGGATACTGATGCTGGCAAAAAGCATCGGCTTGGAACGTCTTTCCATGAACTTGCTGATCCCGTGCGGGACCGCGTCATCCAAGAAGGACCTGTGGGTGCCATACGAAGAGATCGGCGATATTGTGCTAAAACTCAAAGATCTGGCCGGTCGCGAAAAAATGAAATTCCTGTGGTATTCGCCGGTTCCCATGTGTTTCTTCAATTCCATCGCGCACGGCCTTGGCAATAAATCATGCGCCGCGGTCACGGGACTGCTGAGCATCGATCCGATGGGGAACGTGCTCCCTTGTTCGTCATGGCGGGAGCCCGTGGGTTCGCTCCTGAAGCGGAGCTTTAAAAGTATCTGGGAATCGCCGATGCTCGCGTATTTCAAGAAAGCCGATTACGCGCCCGCCGAGTGCAAGAGCTGCCACAAGTTCACGATCTGCAAGGGTGCCTGCCCCCTGTATTGGAAAATGAACAACAGCGCGTCGGTCATCACGCAGACTACTGCGCAATGATCATGCTCCGGAGCGCACTTTAACAATGGACCAAGAAAAAACCTACATCATTCTCGATAAGATCTCACCCCGGTTAAGGAACATCCTGTCGTTCCTTCTGGTAATGATCGGCTATGCCCTGCAGACAACAGGACGCAGTTTTTTCATCGGTCTTCCCTTTTTGATCGGATGTTTTCTGATCAATCTCATCAAAGGCGTTTCGATAAAGAGCGAAACCTCGTCAGAGTACGTATGGGAAGAAGTCACCCCGGAAAGGATCGAACTGGTATATCAACACTGTCAGAAGATAAAAAAATTCAAGAGTGCCGGGATCGGCTGCTTCATCGGTTTGATATTCAGCGCCGTCTTTCTCTTCTCGGTCCTCGCGCCGGCATTGGTCGGGAAGAACGGGATCCTGCCTTTCGGCCTGACGGTCGCCGTCATCGATACCATCATCCTGTTCGCCGGGCTGTTCGTCAGCGGCAATAAGAGCGCGTGGATGCCGAATAACATGGATGTAAAAACAGCGGTCGTAAGGCGCCTGATCAACCTGCCGGTCATAACCAAAGACCCTTCGCTGAAGGTAGCTCCTTTTCTTGAGATCGGAAAGACCAAGACCGGTTCTTTCCCCCATGACACCAGAATGCTGGTCAAATTCACTGACGCGCCCGAGGCATTCATCGGCGTCCAGGGTCAGATATCGATCAATACCGTGAAATCAACGGTGTATCCGTATTTCTACACCGTTATCATCGCCAAGCATGAGTTCGATCTTTTTAAAAAGCTCGGCCAGCCTGAGCTGCGAAATATCACGATCGAGAACAAAAAGACCGAGGAAGTGGATGTCGTCGTGATCCGCCAGACCACGACAAAGACCTCGGGCTACCACTCCGATGATAAGGTGCAGGATTACATACTCGAAAACAGCATCAGCCTGGCAAAAAAGATGCTGAATGTAAAACCGAAGTCCTAATTGACTGAATCGCGATACCTGAAACCGGCCTTTATCCTTGCCGTTACTGTAATTACATTTATATCATTCTACCCCTGCCTGAGCAACAGTTTCGTGAACTGGGATGACCCTGAACTGCTGACCAACAACCAATCAGTCCAGCATCTTTCCCTTCAAAATATCGGCCGACTTTTTACGCGGTACTACTGCGGGACATATATTCCTCTTACGCTTATGTCATTTGCCGCTGAGCATGGCCGGTTCAAGGATAACCCCATGCCTTACCACGCGTTGAACATTATCCTGCATGCTCTCAACGCTTTGCTCGTGCTCTGGCTCGTGTCTCTGTTATCAAAAAATTCCTGGGTTGCCTTCATTGCGGCCCTGATCTTCGCAGTGCATCCCCTGCGCATCGAATCAGTGGCCTGGATCGCTGAGCGGAAAGATGTGCTATTCGCGTTCTTTTACTTATTGGCGATCATCACGTATATTTATTATACCGGGCGCGCGCGCCTGTTGCTTTATTTCGCTTCGCTGGCATGCTTTGTGCTTGCATTATTCGCCAAGGGTGTCGCCGCCACGCTGCCCTTTGTGCTCCTGCTGTTCGACTATTTCCAGAACCGGCGCGGCCGTGTTATCATCATTAACAAACTGCCTTATCTTGTTCTTGCCGTTTTCTTCACCGTGATCGCGATCTCAGCGCAGAAAACGCTGCCCGGCCATTCATTCCCATTCTTGAAGAATATCTTCATCATGAGTTATGTCGTGCTATTTTATATCGGTAAAACTATCCTCCCTATCGGACTCTCGCCGCTTTATCCCTTCCCCATGACGATCGTAAGTAAAATGCCATGGCAATTCTGGCTGGCTCCTATTATTGTGATCATTATTGCTGTTTTGGTCATAGTGACCAGCAGACGCTCGAAAATGATCGCGTTCGGGTGTCTTTTCTTTCTCCTTACGATCTTGCCGGTATTGCAGTTCATCCCGGTCGCCGGACCCGAGATCGCCGCTAATCGTTATACCTACATCCCATCGATCGGGCTTATCCTGATATTCGCCGAAGCCATTGCCTGGATATACCGAAAAATAAGTTCCTCACATGCGGGATCGCTTAAGTTCCTGCCAGCAGCAGCGATCGTCGTAATAATCGCGCTCTTCGTTGTCACATCCATGAACCGTTGCCGGGTTTGGAAAAACAGTATAACGCTTTGGTCTGATGTTATAAAAAAATATCCTGATTTTCCTCATGCTTATACAATGAGAGCGCAGGCGTATGCTGATGCCGACAACATGAAAATGGCGGTCGCTGATTACACCCGCGCCCTGGACATCAACCCGGGGTTCAGTGCGGCCCTGCTTGGCCGTGGCAACTTGCTGTTAAAGATCGGCGACTTCAGCGGCGCGATCGCGGACTATTTCAGAATCTTGGAGATCGATCAAAAACTTGTTGATGCTTACGTCAACCGCGGTAATGCATACAGCGCGCTGGGGCAGTTCGATCCCGCGCTGGACGATTATAACCATGCTCTGGTCATCGACCCATTCAATAACAATGCCATATACAACCGCGCGGTCGTGTATTTTTTAATTGGAAATAATGATAAGGCCTGGCAAGATGTTAGAAGGCTCCTGGAAGTTGGCTATCCGGTAAAACCGGAATTTCTGGAAGCGCTAAAAAAACAACACCCTGATCAACACCCGTAAAGACCCGGTTTTCGGTCCTCGAATAAATTGTTTGAAGGTGTAATATTCTTGTCGTTCGCCTGCGCCGGGTTGATGTCAACTATTTTAACGCATTCATCCTCCTGGGCGCGGACCAGGACTTTTCCGTCAGGAGCAATTACCTGGCTTTGACCAATGAACCGGCATTCCTTGCCCGCCCGTTCCTCCGCACCGGTCCGGTTAGCCGTTATGATGAACACGCGGTTCTCGATGGCACGCGTGACCATTGCGCCCGGACAATGCGGCAGCACGAGATTGGCGGGGTGAAGTATGACCTGCGCGCCTTTCAGCGCCAGGGTACGCGCGGCCTCGGGGAAGATCCAGTCAAAACAGATCAGCATTCCATAAGCAACGCCGGCGTGCGTAAGGACTCGAAAACCTTCGTTGCCGGCGGTGAAAAGCGATTTTTCATCCATGAATAAATGTACTTTCCGGTAAACGCCGATCACCCCCTCCGGAGAAACCAGGGCGACCGAATTATAGATCGTGCTCCCCCAGGCCTCGGCAAAACCGTACGCGAAGGCACAATTCATCTCCCGGGCAAGCGACACCATGAACATCGTGGTCGGGCCGTCCAGGCCTTCAGCGAACCCTTCCAGCTCGTCCCAATCGGAAAAAAGGTACCCGGTACTGCACAGCTCCGGCAGCACGACCAGGTCCGCCAAAGTGCCGTGCAGCAGCGTCTTGATCCTTGCGAGGTTATGCTGTTTCGCGCCGAACACCGGACAAAACTGCAGGAAACCGGCCTTCATGACGGAGTATAACGAATATAATCCATGTGTCAACAATTTTGTCATTGCGAGTCCCGCATAAGTAGTGCGGGACGAAGCAATCCCAGTCCTTGTGTCATTGCGAGCGATCCTTGTGCGAAGCAATCCCAGTTATATATCTTTTATCCGAGATTGCTTCGTCTCCCGCTTTCTATTGAATATTAAGGAAACGGGATTCCTCGCAATGACAAAAAGGGGGGTGTATTGACTGATCATCGCGATGTGTATACAATTAGCGGCAATGCGCACAGACAAGCGCGAAAACGTGAGTTCCCGCCGTCTTGGTAAAATACCAATCGTCCTTTCAATCGCAATCATCGCGGGCGTGCTTCTCGCTGCTTACTGGCCTTGTCTTAACAACGGCTTTACCAACTGGGATGATGACAAATACGTCACCGACAACCCGGTGATAAAAAGCATTTCGTGGGAAAACATCGGTAACATCTTTACTGTGCTCTATATCGGCGCTTACACCCCTGTGCCCCTCCTGTCATTCATGATCGAATACCGTCTTGCGGGGCAAGATTCGCGGCTTTACCACGCGACTAATCTGCTCTTCCACTTCTTCAACTGCATTCTGGTCTTTGCGCTGGCACTGTATTTAAGCAAGAACATTAAAGCCGCGCTGGCGATAGCGCTCCTGTTCGGAATCCATCCCCTTAAAGTGGAATCCGTAGCCTGGGCAACAGAACGGAAAGACGTCATGTACGCGTTCTTTTACCTTGCCGCCATAGGTCTTTATATTATTTATGCTCGCCGGCGGAACATTCTTTATTATGTTCTGATGATACTGGCATTCCTCCTATCGCTCGGTTCAAAGCCAGCGGCAATGACCTTGCCCTTTATCCTTTTGCTGTACGATCATTTCCGCGAAAGCCGCATTACGGCCCGGGCTTGGCTCAACAAGCTGCCGCTGGCCGCTATCGCCGTTGTTTTCGGCATCTTTGCCACTATCGGTCAGCACGCGCTTGACCGCACGCGGGTCTGGTCGATGCAGTCGCTCTTTGAATTGCCGGGCGTGGTCGGCCGGGAACTCATCTTCTACATGGGAAAGATCTTCCTGCCAATAAAATTATCATGTCTTTATCCCTTGATCGCGCCTTATAAGACCTTCCTCCCTAACGCCGCAGCGGCACTTGGCATCGTGGTATTGATCATCCTGGTTTACCTGCTTTTCCGTTATAACCGGCGCATTGCATATGGGGTATTGTTCTTTCTCATAACCATTCTACCCGCGCTCAGCGTTGTCCGCCAGGGCTTGCCCGCGGCTGACCGGTTCACGTACATGCCGATCCTGGGTATTATCCTTGCCCTGGCCGCGGCAGGCCAGTATTTTGGCCAGCGGTTAGCAAGAAACCCGGTTTTGACCCGATCCCTGGCGATAGCAGCGTTGGTCGTCGTTACTGGCCTCTTCGGCATCGTGACGAACGCACGTTGCCGGGTCTGGCGCACGAGCTTAACCCTGTGGAACGACGCGCTCGCAAAGTATCCTGACCTGAGCATCGCCTATACCAATCGCGGCAAATACTACCTTGATACAGCCCAGTTCAAATCAGCGCTTGCCGATCTCAATAATGCGATAACCCTTGACCCCCGCAATGCTCTGGCATTCTATAACCGGGGGCACGCCAACTATAACCTTGGTCGCTATGACAGCGCGATAGCGGATTTAACAAACGCCCTGGCTCTCGACAGTAATTACGCGCGCGCCTTTGACAGCCGCGGTATGGTCTACACCGTAACAGGGAATTTTGATGGCGCGCTGGCTGACTATAGCCGCGCCATCGCGATATTCTCCAAGTTCGCAGGCGCCTATAACAATCGCGGGCTTCTTTATTATGACCAGCGCAAATTCGAATTGGCGCTGGCTGACTTCGACCGGGCGATCGCTTTGAACCCGAGTAACCTGGCATCGTATAACAACCGTGGCATGCTCTACTTTGATCAAGGGAAGTACGAACTATCGATCGCTGATTTCACGAGCGCGCTTAAACTCGATCCGCAGTGTACCGAAGCTTTTTACAACCGTGGCCTTGTGCACCAGGCGCGCGGCGACCTCGCTATGGCACTTGCCGACCTGTCACGGGCGATCTATTATAGCCCCTCATACGGCGAAGCTTACCGCCTGCGGGCTTATGTGTTTTACCAGACCGGCGACATAATGAGCGCCTGGCAGGATGTTGAGATGATGCGCCGCATCGGTTTTGAGGTCGATCCGCGGTTCATTGACTTGCTCAACCGCCGGTCAGACAAATAATCAAGATAAAACAAGTTTTGTGGATTAACACCTTGACACATAGTCATTAGTATTTATAATAATGATAGCACCAGGTGCGTAGAATGAAATCATTACTCACAAAATCAATTATTATGATTGTAATTATAATAAGGGCGACTTTTTCACTTGCGAGACCTTTTGCCACTAATGAGCCTAATCGCTCTGAGTTTGATTCTCTAAACGTTCGATTTGTTAGCAATTGGCCTTTTGGTCCCAGTAATGCTGTTGCGTATGACTCAGTGAAAAATATCGCATACTGCAGTTCTGGAGGTGGGATATACATAGTCGACATTACAAACCCGTCATTACCATGCAAGATTTCCGATGCTATCCGTGTACGTGGTGAGATTGAAGATATATTTTTTGAGCGATATACGCAAAGATTGTACATCGTCGACGGATACGGATATGACCTTGAAATCTGGAACGTCTTTAATGACTCGGCCCCTTATAAACTGGGTGTATACCATACGCCATACTATGCGTGGGGTGTAACAGTTGTATCTGGTATATATGCATATGTGGCCGATGCTGATTCAGGTCTGCGTATAATAAATGTTGCTGACCCAGCCAATCCTTTTGAAATTGGTAAATTCTACACATCGGGTTTGATGTGTGATGTTGAAGTTGTTAATGGATATGCCTACATTGTTGATTGCAATGGATTAATGATCGTTGATGTCCTGGATCCCACAAACCCACAGTTAATAGGTGGCTACAATACTATGGGATTCGCGTATAGTGTGGCTGTCTCCGGATCGTATGCTTACGTTGCGCACAGTTATAATGGCCTACTTATCTTCGATGTCTCTGATCCTACAAATCCCACACTAGTAGGTGAACTTGATACGCCTGGTTCCGCTACCACTGTAAAAATTCAAAATGGTTATGCTTATCTTACTGATGGCAGATTAAGAATCATTAATGTAGCAGATGCTTATAATCCATATGAAGTTGGCAACTTCTGGTCTCCACATAGCATATACAACGTAACAGTTTCAGGCTCTAATGCGTATCTGCCGAACAGCGTGGATGGATTGCGGATAATCGACTGTACTGATCCTACAACTCCATTGGAAATCGGTAATTATGATACCCCTGGTTCTATAGCTGCGATCTATATTGATGGTCAATATGTCTATCTTGCGGGTCAGCGTGATTGTTTTGCAATCATTGATAAATCAAATATCCTGTATCCTTATGAAATAGGTCGCTGTTACGGTTTGGGTTATACTCAAGCTATGACAATAGAAGGTTCCTACGCTTATGTTGCAGGCGGCTTTGAAGATCTTCAAATAATAAATATAGCTGATCCCGCTAATCCAACAATCGTAACCAATTATGATACTCCTGGTGATGCTATGGGAATCGATGTCGCAGGTAATTATGCTTATGTGGCGGATTTTGATTCCGGAATGTGCGTTCTGGATATTTCAGATCCCGCCAACCCCTTTGAGGTAGGTTCTTATTCGTTCCCAGCCTTGGTAAATGATGTAGTCGTCGATCCCCCATATGCCTATGTTGCAACAGGGGATTCAGGTTTGCGCATCCTGAATATCACAGATCCTACGAATCCTAATGAAGTCGATCACTGTGACGTTCCTAGCGCCTATCGAATTGTCAAACACGGTACATTAGCTTATATCGCGTCGATGAGCAATGGTCTACAAATAGTAAACATAGATAACCTTTCTCATCCACGCGTGATCGGTACGTATCTTCCGCCCATGATGACAGCCTGGGATGTTGCAGTCAGCGACAATTATGCATATGTTTTGGGTTATTGGGATATGATGGTCGTTGACGTATCAAACCCAGCATCTCCAGAAGAAGTTGGTTATTATCATGTGCCGTATCCTTCAAGTGACCTGGCAGCGTTGTCTTCATACATATTTTTTCCTTTCTATGATATAGGCTTACAGATTTTTAACAATCAGCTATTTGAAATGAATGAAACAAGTGAACGGTTAACCAATATTGAATTGCGGATCCTGCAAAATCCAATAAGTAAGGGTAATATAAAACTCCAGTATTGCATGTGCAAATCACTAAAGACTATGCTGTATCTTTATAATACCCTTGGGCAGAAGATCAATGAAATGGTCTTACCAGAACAAGAGGGTACTGTTAATTGGCGAATGACCGATATTCGTGGCAATCAACTCCCTTCCGGTATTTATTTTATCAAAGCCATATGCGGACCGTATAGTACAACAGTAAAAGCAATTGTTGTAAGGTAAACAATAATAACCAGGAATATTGCGGAAATGATGCATGCAGCACGTGAGTACGATAAATAGAACTATTAATCTATTATGCCAGATTCGGTTTTTTGGTAAGAAAGTGTGGCAAATCTGGGACATACAACAATAAGGGGAGTGACCAAAAAATCACTCCCCTGTACTGTCATCTTTACCCTTGATTTTCCAATGATATGACTTATAATGAAATGAGGAACAGTTATGAAGACGTACAATATCATGGAATTTGCTATTGGTATGCTTTTACCCTTCATTCTTCTCGCCCAGGGAGAAAACTGGATATACAGGTATAATGGACCAGGTGATAGCACTGATGAAATCCGATCTACTATCTATGGTGCTGATGGTAATATCTATATAGCGGGGGGTAGCATAGGTGACAGTACATATTATGATTTCATAGTTATAAGCCTATCGAATACTGGTGACACTAATTGGGTCTATCGGTATAACGGACCGGGGAATTCTGATGATATTGCCACGTCAGTTGTCTACGGCGCCGACGGCAACATCTATGCGGCAGGAGGCAGTTGCGGGAGCGGAACCGACTGGGATTTTATTGTGATCAGCCTGACGACCACCGGTGATACCAATTGGGTATACCGTTATAACGGACCAGAGAATGATATTGATTGCGCTTATGCCATTGATTACGGTGCCGATGGCAACATCTATGCCGCAGGGGGTAGCTACCAGACTTACTATAATTCGGATTTGACGGTTATCAGTCTGACCACTACTGGTAATGCTAACTGGATCTTCTGTTATGATGGACCGGGAAATAGTACCGATATCGCTCGTTGCATTAAGTATTATGTGCGCTCTTTTCCTCATATCTGTGCCGCGGGTCTTAGCATGGGCGATATGACATACTATGATGGCGTCATTATTGACTTAAGCACCAGCGGTGATACCAACTGGGTATATCGATATAACGGACCGGGGAATGATCCGGACGAAATTTTATCACTTGATATCGGCGCTGACCGCAATATTTATGTCGCAGGATATAGCGGTGGCATGGGCACCTCCTATGATTTTTTGGTCATCAGTATGGATACTTATGTTTGGGGTCTGCCTAGATGGATCTTCACGTACAATGGTCAAGGCAATGGGTTTGACATTGCATACTCCGTTGTTTACGGTGCCGACAGCAATATCTATGCAGCAGGGTACACCTACAATAGTGCTTTTTCAGCTGACCTAACGGTTATAAGTCTTAAGGATAACGGTGACACTAATTGGGTTTACCGTTATAATGGATCGGGGGATTATAATGCTTGGGCTAGTTCTATCATTTACGGTGCAGACGGTAATATCTATGCTGCTGGAGGCAGTTATGATACCGGCACCTTATCTGATATTACGGTTCTCAGTCTAACAACTTCCGGTAATGCAAACTGGGTTTATAGATATAATGGACCGGGAAACGGTGACGATGAGGCTTTGTCAATCATTCGTGATCCTAACGGCAATGTCTATGCAGTTGGGAATAGTTATGGTTTCGGCACAGGTTTGGATATCATCGTAATCAGCCTTCCTCCGGATTATGGAGTGGAAGAGGAAAATAATACTGTGTTGAAAACCAGTTACGGCGCCACAATCCTTAGCGGTCCCCTACGATTGCCAAAGAATAAAAAATACAAAATCTTTGACATCACCGGCAGGATTGCGATGTCCGACAGACTCAAGCCAGGCGTCTACTTCATTCAAATCGACAACAAAATTATTCAGAAAATCGTGAAGATAAGATAGATCTCTTTGTTATCCCCTACGCCATAAAATTATCAATGACCTAAAGACTTTTCGCTACAGCATCGCAAGCAGATCTTTAATGCCTTTCACTGCTTTTTCTTACTGAATCTTAAGCTCCTTTATGATCTTGATTTTATCGGGCACGGCCATTTTCTTGTCGCTGATCTTCGCCAGGTTGCCAACATATTGGCGGACAGCTCGTAAGTATTGCTAAAATCTCATTGAGATTTTTATACCATTCTGTTGAGTTTGGAAGCTGACTTTCTTGGACTCTTTAAATGCGTAAGACGGAAAAATCGCTGCGCTGATCCCCCCCACAAAGGCTATCCCCATGGGAGCCAGGGCATTAACAAAAAACAGTTCAGTATCTGAACGCTCATCACCACAGGCAAAGTCATAATATGATAAAGCACCTAACCCAAGCGCCATGGGGATCGCTAATGATGGTCCCGGAGCCCAGGTATCGCGGGAAAACATCCCTCCGCCAATGGTCAATGCACCGCACGCCCAGTATACGCCCAAAATTTCATCGCCAAAATCCAGGAAAGACAAGCTGGCAATCGCGCTGAATCCAGCTAAACCCAAACAACCCATACAGCACATTTCGCCAAAACCATGCTCCTGCCGTGGTTTAAGGAGTATCTTTGTAATTGGTTCATAAACACGTCCATAATCCATAATATCGGTGCGGAAATAATTCTCTAGAAATGACCGGATATAGGTGGACCTGACCATAATGGTGCTGTCTGAAAAAATGGTATCAGGATAACCATAAACAATGACCAGGTCGCCGTTAAGAACAGATTTATCAAATTCTTCGATATCGACATCCTTTTTTAAAGGCCATATCGCGTAGAATAGACCCTCCCCACGCGGAGAAAGGAATATTTTTTCCCTCTGAATGCTGAAATCCTCGAGCCAATCATAATAATGGTGCTCAAGAACAAGTTCCAAATCTACCCTGTCCTCATACGGCGCGAAATTATGCGCTTGAATTATTCCGGGCCATGCGACCACCGTATCTCTATACTTATTCAAGCTATCTCTTATATCATCAGGGAAAACATATACATTGGCTTTTTTGTACTCTTCAATTTCCCATTCTGAACAGGGTTGGTACGAATCGGTATGAGGGACAAAAGCAGGGCTGCAGCGTAACAGTATGCACACCGACAAAAACAGCATTACCGAACTGCTCTTTTTCATCGTTGATTCGTTTACTATAGTACAGCTAGCAATTCCTTTATGCCCTTCACTGCTTTTTCTTCCTGAACCTTCAACTCCTTGATGATCTGTAATTTGTCGGGCGCTGCCATTTTCTTATCGCTGATCTTCGCCAGGTTGGAAGCAATGTCCTTATACATACTGCTCAGATGCGTTGCCGCCTTGGATGGTTTACCGGTCAAGGTTCCTGCGATCTCGGCGAGATACGCCGAAGCCATGTTCCGGCATTCTGACCAGACCATCCCGTTCCACCAGTTGCCGTGCTCAGTACCATGCCCATTTTCCACCCCCTGCGCCCAGTTATCATAGGCAGCAAGACCGATCCGGTATTTTTCCCAGCTATATTTGCTTGGATTTTCAAAAAGGTCCACCCCGTATATAAGACTTTCCTTGATGATAATCGTATCGTCCTTTTTGTCAATCTTTTTGAAGGCGTAAAAATTCGCGTGTATCTCCTTGCCGAATTCCTGCCAGGTACCGAAGGTGAGTGCCGGTGGTGTAATATCGACCTCGCTTCCCCAGGGCTGCACCAGGAGTAACTTATCGTTTTCATAACCATAGATGATCTGGTTATCCATATTTTCGACCGAACACGGTACGCCTTTGTCCAGGTATCCTATTACCGACTGCTCCAATTTTCGCCGATCTTCAGCACTGCTTTCTGCACTAATAAAGCCAAGATCGATCATTTCCAGTCCGAGATTTTTCACCAGTTTGACAAACCCATCTCGCTTCCAGCAGTACGGTCCGCTGGGACAGATCACCTCGTGTACATTGATGAGAAAAGCATGGCCTGATCCGCTGAAAGCCTTCGCATCGCTTATTTTAAATTGATAATGATCCAGCACGCCCTTGATCACGCCCATCAGTGAAGTATTAAATCCCGGCATCTTGATGTTTTCGAGTTTCATTTTCGTCCTCCGGTAAATTATAACACTCCCTGCCTTGTTGTCAATGGCAACGCCCACGGGTAATTGTTCAAAACATGATGGAGTTAATGTAGTTAATGTAGTCGCACCTTTTAAGGTGCGTGTCATCTTGAATTTTCAAGATATTTAAACGCAGGCTAAAGCCTGCGGCTACATCTTTACCTAATTTGAACAATCAAACATCGGCTCGCGCTTGACTTTTCAATGATTTGCGGTATTATTCCCCATGGAAGAACGTCTAAAAAAGATCGAAAACTTAAGAAAAATGCAGATCAATCCTTATCCCTACCGGTTTGACCGAACGCATAAATTTTCCGAAATAAAATCGCGCTTTGATGACCTCACCTCATCCCAGCAGGCCGTTTCGATCGCGGGCAGGATCGTCGCGGTGCGTGGCCACGGTAAGACCGTTTTTTGCACTTTGCAGGATGAAACCGATAATCTCCAGGTATACCTGCGCCAGCAGGACCTGGGCGAGAAGTTCGCCCTTTTCGATAATTTTGATATCGGCGATTTCATCGGCGTGAAAGGCAAAGTATTCAAGACCAAGACGGGTGAAATAACGATCGTGGTCGAAGAGTATCTGATGCTGTCAAAATCGCTGCGTCCCCTGCCGGAAAAATGGCACGGGCTTACGGACATTGAGATCCGTTACCGCAAACGTTACCTTGACCTGATCGCCAACCCTGAGGTCAAGGAGATCTTCAAGAAAAGGACCATGGTCATGTCCTTGATGCGGAAATTTTTCGATGGCCAGGGATTTATCGAGGTCGAAACGCCGGTTTTGCAGCCCATCTACGGCGGGGCCGCGGCACAGCCGTTCAAAACCTTTTATAACGCGCTCGACCAGGATATGTACCTGCGGATCGCCGACGAGCTCTACCTTAAGCGGCTGATCGTGGGCGGATTTGAAAAGGTCTATGAATTCTGCAAGGATTTCAGGAATGAAGGCCTGGACCGGCTCCATAACCCCGAGTTCACAATGCTGGAATCGTACCAGGCATACACCGACTACGAAGGCGTCCTGGAAATGGTGGAATCGCTTTTTGAATACCTGGTCGACAACCTTCTGCCGGACCGGACCATAAAGTTCCAGGATAAAACCGTAATCTTTACCCGGCCGTTCAAACGCCTGAAATATGTCGATGCGCTGAATCAGAAGACCGGTCTTGATATTCTGAAGGCAGCCAGCCGGGACATCGACCGCGTGTGCACGGGTATCGGGCTGAAACCGGAAACCATGACCCCCGGCGCCAAGATCGACAAGCTTTTCAGCGAACTTGTCCAGAAGGACATTACCGAACCGACATTCGTCATTGACTATCCGAAGCTCATTTCGCCGCTGGCAAAAGCGCACCGGAGCGATCCGGATGTTGTCGAGCGCTTTGAATTAATGATGTTCGGATCCGAACTCGCCAACGCTTTTTCCGAGCTCAACGACCCGGTGGAACAGCGCGCGCGGTTCAAGGCACAACTCGAGCAAAAAGAAGAAGGCATCGGCGAGATCGACGAGGATTTCCTGGAAGCCCTGGAATACGGCATGCCGCCGACCGGCGGCCTGGGCATCGGCGTTGACCGCCTTTGCATGGTGCTCCTGAGCCAGTCGTCTTTGCGGGACGTGATCCTGTTCCCCCAGATGCGTAAGGAATTGTGAACCGGAATATCGAGCTCTTTGTCGCACGCCGCTACCTGAAAGCAAAACATGGATTTTTGTCCTTCTCCGCGGTGATCGCCATTGGCGGCGTTTTCGTCGGCGTCAGCGCGCTGCTGATCACGCTGTCCATCATGAACGGCTTCCAGAACGAGCTCCGGCGCCGGATCCTGGGCGGCGCGCCGCATATCATCATCCGCAAGTACTTCAATGAGACGATCGAAAATTACGAACCGCTGCTTGACACGCTTTCCACGTTCAAGTTCGTGCAGGCGCAGGCGCCATTTATCCTTGCCAAATCGCTCATCCGGCATAAAGCCAACATGGATGGCGTTGTCATCCGGGGCGTCGATGCCGAAAAGGAAAAGAAGATCGTCGCGGTCGGCAGGAATATCATCGACGGGATCTTTGATCTCGATAAGGGGTGCGTGATCGGCATCGACCTTGCCCATACGCTCAAAGCCTCGGTCGGCGACACCATTATCATCACCTCGCCCTTCGGCGATCAGCTCGGCTTGCTGCCCAGGTCCAAGAAGCTGGTTCTCCGCGGCATCTTCGACCTCGGGATGTACGATTACAACGCGACCATCGTGTATATGAATATCCGCGATGTCCAGTCGCTCTTCGAGCTCGGCAACACCATCAGCGGGATCGAGCTTCGCGTCGACGATGTTTACAAAACACCGCGTTACTCCCAGATCATTGAGAAAAAGCTGGGCTACCCGTACACCGCGCAGGACTGGATCGATTCGAACCGCTCCGTGTTCGCGGCGCTGAAACTGGAAAAGATCGTGACCTTCATCGTGCTCGCCCTCATCATTCTGGTCGCTGGTTTCAATATCATCGGTACGCTCGTCAGCATCGTGAAGAAAAAAACAAAAGAGATCGGGATCTTGAGGTCGTTCGGTTTCACGCCGGCCCAGATCATGCGCATCTTCATCTATCAGGGCACGATCATGGGGGTAATCGGCACGGCCGGAGGCATCGCCTTTTCCCTCCTGGCATGCATCGTCCTGAACCAGTACCAGTTCAACCTGCCGGGCGATGTCTACTTCATTCAAAAACTGCCGGTGGAGATGTCGGCTGCGGATTTCTTTGCCGTGTCCATCGCCTCCTGCCTTGTCAGTTTTCTAGCGACAATTTACCCCGCGTTCAAAGCGGCCAACCTTGTCACGGTCAAAGCCCTCAGGAACGAATAGATGCCGGTAGTGTCCGCGCAGGATATCCACAAAACTTATTATCTTAAAAATGAAACTATCCCGGTGCTCAAGGGCATAAACCTGTCGGTGGATGCTGGCCGGTTCGTCGTCATTGTCGGTCCATCCGGCAGCGGCAAATCGACGCTCCTCAATATCCTGGGGAGCCTTGATACGCCGGACCGGGGGAAAGTCACACTCGATTCCATCGACCTGTTCTCCCATAATGCCGCGGATCTGTCCCGGATCAGGAATGAAAAGATCGGCTTCGTTTTCCAGTTTCACCATCTTTTGCCCGAATTCAGCGCCCTGGAAAACGTCGCGCTGCCGGCCCTGGTCAACGGCCGCAACCCCGCTTCTGCCATCTATGAAAAAGCCCAGCGGCTGCTTGAACAACTCGGCCTGGGCAGCAAAAGAAGCAGGCTTCCCGAGGAAATGTCCGGCGGTGAACGCCAGCGCGTCGCGATCTGCCGGGCCCTGGTCAACAACCCGCGCGTGCTGCTTGCCGACGAACCGACCGGCAACCTCGATGACGAGAACACCGGTAAACTGATCGGCGTTCTGACCGATCTAAAGAATGATGGCAGAACGATCATCCTTGTCACGCATTCGCTGGATATTGCCAAGGCCGGCACCGATGTGTATACTTTACGCGATGGAAAACTTTTCCCGATCAAGGAATAAGGAGCTCTGAACATGCTCTGCGATGATTGCAAGAAAAAACCGGCATCGATCTTTTTCAAGGACGTCGTATCCGGGAAGATCAGCGAGCTCAGGCTGTGCCTGGAATGCGCGCAAAAACGCGGGCTGGTCGCAAGCAAAAAAATGTCGCCGATCGAAACGCTGCAGAAGCTGCTCAAAGAAAAGACCGCGCAGGACGAGCAGGTCATCTGCCCCGTGTGCTGCCTGTCGCTGGCCGAGTTCAAGCGGGTCGGACGTTTTGGCTGCAGCCATTGCATCCACACGTTCGAACCTCATATCCGGCACCTTATCAAGGAGATCCAGGAAAGCGAGCGGCACATCGGACGCCGGGCCAAGCCGGGCGAACACAAAGGCATGGAGATCTTCAAACTACGCGAGGAACTGAAAAAGGCGATCGAGAGTGAAGCGTACGAAGAAGCGGCCAAGATCCGCGACCAGTTAAAAGCGCTGGGCATAAACACCAGCGATAACTAATGCTAAACAACATCCGCTGGCTCGTTCCCGGCAACGGCATAACCCACAGCCACGAAGAACGGGAGATCGTAGTATCATCCCGCATCCGGATCGCACGCAACCTCGAAAGCCTGCCTTTTGAGATAAAAATGAAACCGCGGGACAACGACCGGCTGCTGGAGCTCGTTAACAATATCATCAAGTCCAACGCCACCGGTCAGTACCTTTACATGCAAAAGATATCGCCATTGGAACGGGAATCCCTGCTTGAAAGTCATCTTATCTCACCGGTATTCTTGAAAGCGAACCGTCCATCCGCCGTTTTCCTGAATGAAACCGGCACTATCTCCATCATGGTCAATGAGGAAGACCATCTGCGCATCCAGGGCCTGTCGTACGGGCTGGATCTGCTCAATATATCAAGCGAAGTTTTCAAGATCGAAGAGATCCTGGGCGAAAACCTGGGGTTCGCGTTCCATGAAACCTACGGCTACCTGACAAGCTGCCCCACCAATATCGGCACGGGCATGCGCGCGTCAGTGCTTTTCCACCTGCCCGGGCTTGTCTTCACGAACGAGATCGATAAGATCCTCAAGGGCGCGGTTAACCTGGGCATGGCCGTGCGGGGTATCTACGGGGAAGGCACCGAGATCAAGGGCAACCTGTTCCAGATTTCGAACCAGCACACACTGGGCTTGAAAGAAGAAGACCTGATCGAATCGCTGACAAAATTCACCCACATGATCATCGATGTCGAGAGAAAGACCCGCGACGCGATCCTTGCCAAGGCCCGTTTTGAGTTCGAGGACAAGGTCCTGCGCAGCCTTGCCATTTTAAAATATGCAAAAATCCTGAGCACGGACGAGGTGCTGAACTTGCTTTCAGCGGTCCGGCTCGGTATCGGTACGGGCGTCATCACCGACATCAGCATCGATACGGTCAATGAGATAATGCTTATTTCGAGACCAGGGAACCTCCAGATGCATTATGGTGAGATCCTTGAAGAGCATGAACGTGATATCAAAAGGGCTGAATTCATCCGTAACCGGCTCAGCCCGACCGCTTAATTACACCGTTATTGCATCCCGTTAGAAACAGCAACGCTCTTTGGTGCCCACCAGTTTATTAAGCGTATGTAATTATCCCCTGAGTTTCTAATGGGATTCCCCCAGCATCCGTATTGCTTCCTTAGCGTAAGTGTTGTCCGGTTCAATTTCCAGACAGCGCTGCCATGACTGCCGTGCCCGGCCGCGCTGACCGGTCTTGAAGTAAACAATACCCAGATCATACAACAGGACAACGCTGTTGGGGATCTTCCTCAGCCCGGCGGACAGCACGCTGAGCGCCTGATCAGATCTACCGAGCTGGAATAAAAGCCGCCCCAGGTTATTATAAGCCTGGACATGGCATGGTTCATCGTTGATCGCCTCCCGGTATGCTATCTGCGCCGGTACGTATAAATGTTTGTTCTCCAGTTCAAAACCTTTTTCATAGGGCGTCAGGGGGATCGATCCCGGACCGACTAGATCGCCGGTCGTGCGAAACTTTAACCGCATCGCTTCCAACGCTTCTGCCGCCGGCTTTCTTTGAGGATCGATCTTGAGCACGAACTCAAGCTGCTGGATGGCGCCCGAAAAATACCCCAGGCTTGCGTAAGCCCGTGCAAGTTCATAACGCGCGTACGGGTCGGCGGGATCAAGTTCGAGCGCCCATTTCAGTTCAACAATGGCTGCTTTCAGGTCTTGTTCCCGCGACCCAGGATCCTCAAGCGCTCTGGTGAGGTACCGCGAGCCGATGATGCTCCTCATTCTTTCATAATCAAACTGGATCCGCGGCCAGTTGACCAGTGCAAAACACGCCGCCAGCACCACTATGGCAAGTCCCAGCGTTCGGTAAGAACGGGCACGGACAAGCTCCAGGAAGTCGCGCGCTCCCAGCACCGTAAATACGATAAGGACTGGCACGACCGGCACGCGGTAACGTTCGGTGACAAAGAATACAACCACCGACAGCATGTAAGTGATCAAAAAGGCGAGTAAAAGCTTCTCTGCGGTCTTCAGGCCCCGGACTATCCGCATGAGAATACCCGTCAGCGCCAGTGGACCGATCAGCCAGAAACCGATGAGCGTGATCTTTAAAACCGGCGCATAATGAGCGCGGATGAAATAGAAATCAAGATTATTGGGTATTTCATATGAGTTCCAGAACAAAGTGATCTTACGCCATAACAATCCGAGCGCCCGGCCCGGATGGTGAAGGATGAAGGAAAATGCTTTTGATGCCCAGAACGACGACACCCCGGATGGTTTAAGCGCCCGGCCGGTTTGCGCTTCAGCGGCTGCGCTGGCCGATCCTCCAAGGTCATAATTCGACAATCCGGACCCCGGCGGCAGGTAAAAGGCGCCGACCGCCTGCGGGTTGTTGCCGATAAAAAGATTTACCCCGGCGTTCGACGAAACCAGCATGAAATCATGTCCCTTCAGCGCGTTCCGGACTGTAAAGGGCAGGATCAAACCTATCGCGCCGGCGAGTAGTAAGATGGCCGGCTTCCATTTCCAGGCGGATAATTTTGTTGAAAACCTTCCAGCCACGAACCATAACGCCACGGGCAGGAAAAGAAGGATATTAGTACGGTCCAGCGCGGCTGCGCCTAAACATGCGCCCGCGGCAAGTGCGTGCCAGCCCCTTGATGACCGGTCATATGCGGTCAGGAACAACAGGCACAGATCAACAAATACGAGCGTCACAAAGATCATGAGCATATCGGCGTCGAAGAAAACAAGCAGACCGTAAAGTACGGATAAAATTCCGGCGATCAGCGCGTAACCAGTCCTGCCGTCCGTGACCTTCCATGCCAGCATGAAGATCAGAAGACAATTCAGGGAACCGATCACGATCTGGATCAAACCCAGGATGAAAAAACTCCTGCCTGCAAGCGCGAGGACCGCGGCAATGAAATATGGGTATGGCGGAGAACTGTAGAAATATACTCCTTCGCCCAGGAGATGCCCTTTTAAAATATCCAGCGCCTGGTCTAAAAGAACACGGGAATCGCCCGCCGGATCGTCAAAGTACGGTGCCCTGGAAATTTCGGTTAAATAAACCAGTCGCACGGCAAAAGCGGCAACGAATACCAGCGCCATTAAATAAAGCACCCGGCGTGACAAAAACCGCTGTCGATCAGGTCCCATGGATGATCATCCCTGATGACATTGTATGCCAAAATAACCTGAAATCAATCCGCAATTTTTGTTGCCGTGTCACTTGGCACACGGCTTGCCGGCATATCTTCATTGCTATAGCCCCAAATCCGAATATAATATCCGGCTATGGGCTTAATTCCACGGGTCATAGGTCCAACCTCAGAATTTCTTCACATGGTGGATCGAACAGTGCGGGATGAACGCATGCTGTCGCGAGCTAAAAAGATCCTGATCGCGTTCTCAGCGGGCCCTGATTCGGTCTGCCTGCTCGATGCTCTGCACCGGCTGTACGGTCATAAGGTCGCAATGTCGCTGGTCTACCTTGACCATGGTCTGCGGTCGGAACGGGCTATCAGCCGCGAAAAAAAGCTGGCCCGGCACTACGCGCATATCTACGGCATACCCGGCAAGGTCATCCGCATCAAGGTCGACGCCGGCAAGGGCCGGCTGGGGATCGAGGGCGAGGCCCGCGAATCCCGGTACCAGGCCCTGATCCGGCGCGCGCGCGCGGTTAAAGCCGACCGGATCGCCCTGGGACACAACCTTGATGACGTCGTGGAGACATTTTTTCTTAATATTTTACGGGGCAGCGGCGCAACCGGCCTGATGGCGATACCAGCGGTCCGGTTGCCGTTCATCCGGCCCCTTATCGCCGTACGCAAAAGGGATATCATCGTTTATCTCCGGCAGAATAAACTGCGATCCGCGACCGATCGGTCCAACCGCCGCCTGTCGTTTCGCCGCAATTTCCTTCGCCACAAGGTCATCCCGCTGCTGGAAACCATCAACCCGCGACTGCATGAGCATATCCGCAACCAGATCGAACTACTGCGGCGCGATGAAGCATATTTTCAGCAAAAAGCCGAATCGGCGCTAAAACGCGTCGTCACGCAGCACCAAAGCGGTGCTGCCCTTGACACCAGCCGGCTTATGCGTTATACTATGCCAGTGCGTAGTCGGGCGCTCCGCCTTGTGATCAAGTCACTCTGCGGGGACCTTGCGGGTTACGAGAGTAAACACATTGACGCGATTGCCGGTCTAATTGCTAAAGAGAGCGGCAAAAAGATAATTCTGCCGAAAGGCATGTACGCCCAGCGCGATCATGGTCTTATCGTGATCGGCAGGGCTGGTCAAAACCGGGCATTTGAAAGGACACTGGGCCTGCGCGGAAAAATCCTACTGCCCGGCGGATGCCGGATCAAGTCGCGGACCGTACGGCATTACGATCTTTCAAAACGCATTGCCGGAAACGAGGTATTTGACCTCGACAAGCTGGCGTTGCCAATGGTGGTCAGGAGTAGAAGACCGGGTGACGTGCTTGAAGGAGCGCGCGGCAGGATCGCGCTGAAAAAGATCTTGAGCGCGGCCCGCGTGCCCCAGGACCGACGGCCGGGGATCATTGTACTGGCCGACCAGAAAGGGATCCTCTGGATACCGGGCGTCAAGCGTGCAGTCCGGGCGTACATTGGGAGAACAACAAAACGTTTTCTACTGGTGACTTGTGAATGTCTTGATCAAAGAGGAAGATGTAATAAAAAAAGTCAAGGATATCGGAGCGCTGATCAACAGTGATTACCGGGGTAAGAACCCCGTGCTCATTGGTGTACTCAAGGGCGCGTTCGTATTTCTCGCGGACCTGCTCAGGGAGCTGGAAATACCGCATGAGCTCGATTTTCTGGCGATCTCAAGCTACAGCGGCAAGACCTCGCGGGGGATCGTTAAGATCAGCGCCGATCTGTCCATTAATATCGAGGACCGGGATGTCATCCTGGTCGAGGATATCGTGGACACGGGATGCACGCTTCATTACATCCTTGAGAATTTGAAGACGCGCCAGCCACGCAGCCTGGCCGTATGCGCATTGCTGAATAAAAAGGAGAACCGGCGGACCGAGATACCCCTGACCTACGTGGGGTTCACCATCCCGTCGGTCTTCGTCGTGGGATATGGGCTTGATTATGAAAATCAATACCGGAATTTACGGTATATAGGAGTGTATGATGGCTAATAAACCGCCCACACGGACAAGGGCTCTGCAAACAGTGATCTTATGGACGGTCCTGATCATTGTCGTCTGGATCGGCGTCCAGTATCTGCTATCCCGGAGCGAAAAGGCTGCTGATATACCGTATTCCAAATTCATCCAGGAACTCAGAAGTAAGAACATAGGCAAGGTCATGATCACCGAGCGGTCGATCAAAGGGACGTTCAAAAACATGCTCCAGATCGACAAAGGAACGTTCACCGAATTTGTAACGCTCATGCCGTTCGAAGATACCAAGCTCACGGATGAGCTGCTCAAGGGCAATGTCGAGATCGTGGCCAAGCAGAAGTCCTCATGGTTCGAGATCGTCGCCGGCATAATCCCCTGGCTTTTGGTCATCGCCATCTGGGTCATTTTCTTAAGGCAGATGCAGTCGGGGCAGAACCGGGCGCTTGGTTTCGGGCGGAGCCGGGCCAAGATCATGTTGGAGAACAAGCCGTCCGCCACGTTCAACGATGTCGCGGGTGTCGAAGAGGCGAAGCAGGAGCTGCAGGAAGTCATAGAATTTTTAAAGGAACCGCGCAAATTCACCAGGCTGGGCGGCCGCATCCCGAAAGGCGTGCTCCTTCTCGGTCCACCCGGCACGGGTAAAACCCTCATGGCACGCGCGGTTGCCGGTGAAGCCGGCGTCCCATTCATATCGATCAGCGGTTCGGATTTCGTAGAGATGTTCGTAGGCGTGGGCGCTTCGCGGGTTCGCGACCTTTTTGAACAGGCCAAAAGGAATTCGCCCTGCATCGTGTTCATCGACGAGATCGATGCGGTCGGCCGGCTGCGTGGGGCCGGTCTCGGCGGCGGGCACGACGAAAGAGAGCAGACGCTAAACCAGCTCCTGGTCGAGATGGACGGCTTTGTGGTCAACGAAGGCATAATCCTGATGGCGGCCACGAACCGCCCTGATATCCTTGATCCCGCGCTCTTGAGACCCGGGCGCTTTGACCGCGTGGTCGTGCTTGACCGGCCTGATATCCGCGGTCGTCAGGGGATACTGAAAGTCCACACGCGCAAGATCCCGCTTGATACCGACGTGGACCTTGACGTCCTGGCGCGCGGCACACCTGGATTTTCCGGCGCCGACCTTGCGAACATGTGCAACGAAGCGGCTCTACTGGCGGCGCGGCGCAACAAGCAGAAAATCTCCATGGCCGAGTTCGAGGATGCCAAGGACAAGATCCTCATGGGCGTTGAACGCAAGAGCCTGATCATCTCCGATGACGAGAAAAAGCTGACCGCATGCCACGAATGCGGGCACGTGTTCGTGTCGAAATTCCTCCCGGGCATGGACCCGATCCACAAGGTCACCATTATCCCTCGCGGCATGGCCCTCGGCGTGACACAGGCCCTGCCCATTGACGAACGGCGCACCTATTCGAAGACCTATTGTTTCAACCAGCTCGCCTATATGCTGGGCGGCCGGGTCGCCGAGAAATTGATCCTGGGCGATCTATCGACCGGCTCAGGCAATGACATCGAAAAAGCGACCAAACTTGCCCGCAAAATGGTATGCGAATGGGGTATGAGCGATAAGCTGGGGCCTCTGACCTATGGCGAAAAACAGGAAGAGATATTTCTGGGCCGCGAGATCGGCATGCACCGCGATTATTCAGAGCAAACCGCCCGGGAGATCGACGAGGAAGTGAAAAAATTAGTGGAAAGATCCGAAACGATCGCCGAGCAGATAATTTCCAAAAATATCGAGAAACTCAAAACGCTGGCCGCAAAACTGCTCGAGAAAGAGATCATGACCGGCGAAGAAATCGACCAGATTCTCTTTGATAAAGATAAAAAAACCGGGATCCACGACGTTAGCGCGTAAATGAACAAGAAAAAGATCGAAAAAGCGGTCCGCGCGATCCTTGAAGCGATCGGCGAAGACGTTGACCGCGACGGACTTAAAGACACGCCGCGCCGGATCGCTGACATGTACGAGGACATTTTTGCCGGCATCAAACAGGACCCGAAAAAGGAACTTAAAACATACCGGACCAAGAACGAAGATGAGATGATCATCATCAAGGACGTCCCGTTCTATTCCGTATGCGAACATCACCTGCTGCCATTCCTGGGCAAAGCGCATGTTGTCTACATTCCCAAAGATAACCGGATCACAGGTTTTTCCAGTCTGGTTAAAGTCATCGATATCATGGCAAAAAAACCCCTGATGCAGGAACGCCTGACTCATGAGATCGCTGATTTTTTAATGGCGAATCTAAAACCTCTGGGCGTGCTGGTCGTGATCGAAGCCGAACACTTGTGCCTGTCCATGATCGGCGTGAAAAAATCCGGCATGCTGACCGTGACCTCCGCGATCCGCGGCGCCATGCGTTCAGCCGCGACCCGGGCTGAAGCCTTGTCTCTGATTAAAGGCCGTTGAAACCTCCCGGGGAAATCTAAAAACACATTTAATGCCTGACGGTTTCATAATAATATACTCGACGTTCCCGAATAAAAAGACGGCCGTTAAAATAATTAAAATGCTAATCGCCGCAAAACTGGCCGCCTGCGGCAGCATGTTCGAGCTTGATTCGCTCTATGTTTGGAAGAAGAAAACCGAACGCGCGCGTGAATGGGGCGCGTTCATTAAGACAAAAAGTAGGAATTATAAAAAAGTGGAAGAGTTCATTTTGAGGCATCATCCCTACGAAGTGCCGGAGATCGTTAGCTGGGACATCAAACGGGGTTCGAAGAGCTACCTACACTGGATCAAAGAAAATACGATTTGAAAGACCTGAGCATATCGGGTTCGACCACATATTCATAATGTGTCATACCCGCGCAGGCGGGTATCCATAGCTGTTTTTTCTGGATTCCCGTTCCCCGCTTTTGCGGGGACAAGTTTACCCCTGCGGAAGCAGGGGGGAATGACAATGCAGCGGGAGAGGTCGTTTTGCAAAAGTAAAAGGGGCGGCAAAGCCGCCCCTTTTTTGTTTTTGGTTATCGTCTTATTTCGCGATAAGTATCGGCACTCCGGCATTATCCTGGTAGGCGTAGGTGACGTCAACGGTCGCTCCGGTCGAATCATAAGCATCGACATGGAGTTTTACGTAGTTCTCTTCCTCAGTCACGAAACCGATGAGGTCGCCGACAATGAACGGAACATGATCGTCAATGAGATCCCCCGGCGTCAGCTCGGACAGGCTGTCCAATTCCATCTGACCGTAGCTGTGCATCAAGGTCGTTCTTCCATTGGGGCGCCGTGAAGCAGAATTGACCTGGAGTGTTTCTTCGCCGCCTTGAATGAACCTCTCGAAGAACACATCAGCACCAGGAAATTCATCATTGGTTTCATCAACCAGTGCGCCGGTGGCGAATGTCAGTCCACAACCAGGTTCATTCATGTTACCAGGCGCGAGTTCGAGAGTCACGGTTACCGTGAACTCGGGTCTCGGCGAAGCCGTCACAAACGGCTTTGTCGCGTTGTAATCGCCGGCTTTGTCGTCGGTATTCAAAGTACGGACCTGGATATAGTAAACGCTGTCCTGCGCCAGTGGCGTAATCTCGTATGAATTGGTCGTGATCGGGGTCGCGTTGAACGCACTGAGATCTTCCGCGCTCTCGACCAGGAGTGTGGTGGAATCGGTGGCCACGTACACGTTGTAGCCGTTGAAATCCGTGCTATTCTCGATCGTCGTATCCACGGTCCAGACGACCGTCACCGACGTCTCACCCATAATCACGGTATTGATCTCCGGCGCGTTGAGCAGCTCGGCGCCGCCGCAGCCGGCGATTAATGCCACTGCGATCAACGATGCGAAGGTTATAAATGTCTTCATTTTTTCTACTCCTTTTTGTTCTTGCTTTTGCAGTTGCCCGATCCAGTTGTAAATGACCTGTTCACATACTATGAACAGTATATCTGGCCGCTGCTTTTAAAGCTTATTTTTTTATTGGGACAACGGTTGTTCTCAGGCACAACCGGCAAAGCCCTTGTTTAGCGTATCACGTATGTTTGGGCTTCCAGCACCACCTCCTCTTTAAGCCCGATCAGACCCAAATATCTTAAAACCTACTATGCGTATTATAAGCACAATTTAAGTTTTGTCAAGAGGGCTTGGGGGGGCCCAATATTCTCCACCCCCTCCTTTTTCCTCCCCCCTCGAGGGGGAGGGCTAGGGTGGGGGGGGGATTAAAAAAGAAGAGTCAACACTCATTCACTACTATGTTTTTGCCGTAATATGCTCGATAACCGACTTCAGCAGTTCAGGATCGATCTCCTTCATCCTGACTTTACGCAGGAATTCAAGCAGTCCGCTGATGTCCAGGTTTCTCCAGTGATCCTCGATCTGGTACTCGACCGGCAGGTCATAGAAAAAAGCGCCGCTGCCCAGGGCATCCTCAAATAGCATCGTCTTTTCGGCAAGTATCCTGCGGATCGTTTCTTCTTTGGGCACCGGGAAACCGCCGTCTTCCAGTTTGAAGCTATTTATGGTCAAAAGCTTTCCTTCGGCTTCGATCACGTCCTTGCCTTCGGCCATCAGCGCCTCCGCGATGAGGTAGCTGTACAGTGATCCGATCACGTGAAAAATATGACTGTTCCTGCCGTCAAAGGCGAACGGGAATTCCATGGGCTCAAGGTCGGGAAAGATGTGCTGCTTGAGAACGACCGATAGCTGGTAACTGTAGTTCCCCGCGCCCTTACCCTCGAATATCTTCGTGACTGCCGGCGCGCTGCCCGCGTACCGCGCGTATACCTTTTTGTCCGCCTCGCTCACGCTGACCTTTTCCCAGCACTTACCTCCCAGGATGAACTTCTCCAGCACGTAATATATCCTTCCCACCAGCGCGCCCTGGGCGATATCGAACACATCGTATTCGCCGAAAGATTTCTCGTTGATATTAGAATGGATCTTGCCGTACGTGATCTTTTTCTCGATCGCGCTGGTCACGAAATAGATGCCGGGTCTGCCCTCTTTTACGACGCCGTCGCCCATCAGCTTGTAGAATATTTTCTTCACGGTCGGTTCATCGAAAAACCCACCCTGCGCTGGGTCGCATAGCACCTGGTTGATGTTTTTAAGCGTCGTGCCGATGCGGCGCCGCTGGTATAGATATGAATAGATCTGCTGGGGTATCACCGACAGCAAAGGCCGGTATTGTCTCTCATAGAGCAGGCCGCTGCGCGCGCAGTTAAAAAAAACATCGAACAGGATCTGCTCCCAGGAATTAGTATAAGCGCCCAACGCGAAAAGCGTGTTGCTGCGCCGGTTCCCGCGGCCCACACGCTGGAGCAGCGACGATACCGTGTAAGGAGGCCGGTACAGCGCGACGCAGTCGATATCGCCGATATCGATCCCAAGTTCCAGCGTGGAGGTGGCAAGCAGCATTGCCCGGTCCGACTGGTTCATGGCCTTTTCCACCTCTTCGCGCCGCGGTTTGGGCAAACTCGCGTGGTGAACGAGCACTTTTCCGTCAAAAGGCGGCCGGTTCAGCTTCTGCGAGAACCCTTCGACAAAACTGCGCGCGTTAAAGAATACCAGGACCTTTTTCAACCCCCGTTCCTTGACCACTCCGAACAGTTCTGAAATGAACTTCAAAGCCGGCACGAGCTTATACTCAATCTCCCGCGGCATTTTCAACAGGCAAACTACCGGGTCTGGAAAATACCTCTCCCCCAGCCTGACATCGTCGATCGTCGCGGATAAGGCGCAGTAGCGGAGCCCGGACCTTACCCTGCGCAGGCGGTTCAGCAGCACTCTGAGCTGGTCCCCGCGCGGCGTGTTGTCCAGAAGATGGATCTCATCGAGGATAACGTATTTTAGCGCCTTGAATATCTCCGGATGGCGGCTCATCATTGAATCGAATGATTCGGGTGTAGTCAGTAATATTACCGGCAGGTCTGATGGATCGATACGCGGTCGGTCGCCGGTTTTCCGGCTGATGCTCTTGCCCAAATAAGAGACCGGATCTTCAAGCCGGCGGAACAGATCATTGACCAGCGCGCGTGTGGGCGATATGTATAGCACCTGGAGCGAAGGGTCCTTATCAGTGACGGTTTCCGCGATGATATTTTCCAGTACCGGCGCGATCACGGCTTCGGTCTTGCCGGTCGCCGCCGGTGAAATGACGACCGCGTTCTCGCCGGCCAGAATGCGCGGGATCGCCATTTCCTGGACCGCGGTGAAACTGCCGAACCGGCTGAAAAAAGGTGTCCAGGTCCTTTTAAGCGCGTTTTTTAATTCTTCCGGTGTCATCTTCTGCACTCTCCGCGCATTTTTTTCTCTGCGTCCTCTGCGGTGTTATTATTCTGCGTTCTTTGCGTTCTTTTATTTCTGCGGCTTCTGCGTATCTTTATTAAACCTCACCCAGTCGAACGCCTCGACCGAGAATTTTATGAACTCGCGCAGTTCTTCCTTGTTGATCTTCAGGGCCGAATTCAGAATCGAATCGCTGGTCGGCGGATCGATCTTGAAAGCCCGGTAGGCGCACTGGTAAACCTTGAGCAGGTTATCGAATAATAATTCGCATTCAAGCCGGCTGAACTTTCTAAGCTGAATGATGTTTCCGGGACCAGCCCCTTGGGCAAGCCGGTTGGGTTCCTGGGGCGTGGTCGCGAGTACCAGGAACAAGTGCGCGTCTTTGTACAGGTACGGGGTCGGCCTGACCTGGTTATGGATCAGATTGCCGTTCACCTTTTTTAGCTGGGCATCGTTGCGCGCGACGCCGATCAATCCCTGCAGAAAATTCATGCCGCGTTCCTTCAAATAATATTCCCAGACATGGTTTATTTCTTCCGCTTCATCAATGATTATGACCAGCCCGCCCAGACCCGCCGCATGGATCGCGTAGCTCAAGCCACTGAGGATATAGCAGTAGAAATCGGCTGCGGTCGAAAAATCATACAAAGCCGGAATGACCTGGCCACCCCGAACCCGGAACGGCGCCGAGCGGTCGGTTGCGTAGTTCTTGGTCGATTCGCCTTCGATCCACTGCCAGAAAACCTCGTTCTTGACTCCGGCATCGTCCCCTTCCATGTCCCTGACCCGCTTCAACACCGGCGTCAGGAAACAGTGATCATTGATCTCGACCGACGCCAGTTCGGCAAGCAGGTCGCGGAATCCGCGTTCATAGCCATCCTTGATATATCTGAGATTGTAGACCAACTCATGATAGACCTTTTTAGGCCGGTATGGAGGGGTCTCCTGGACGTGCAGTTCGCAGATCGTCGTGACGAGCCCCTGCCTGAGCGCCTGGTGCCGGATAAATTCAAGGAGGTGCGATTTTCCGGCGCCGTAGACCCCTTCGATCATGCACAGATCTCCCTGTCCCTGCTTGAGGTCGTCCAGGTGTCTTTGAAGGGTCCGCAATTCTATGTCCCGGCCGAACGTGAAATATTCGATATCCTGGTGGGGAACCACGCCCATGCGAAAGGCCTCGAGGATCCGCTTCGATGATATCTCGTCAAGCTGGATGTCCTTGTTTGTAATCGAGAGCGGCTTGAGCCATTTCGTGGGCAGCCACAGGCACAGACCGCTCCGAAATTTCACGCGGGACTGGACGCCGTCCCACCGCGTCTCCAAGACCAGTCCTTCGCCGAATATGTTGTGGGCTACGACGTGGCGGCTAGAATTCTTCTCGCTCAACTTCTTCCTTTTCTTTGTCAGTCAACATTTTAGTCGTGCTGCGCATCATGACGCGGCTGGCGTTCTTGTCGATCTCGGCATTCGTCTCCCGGATCTTCAAGAACGCGTCGATGATGGTAACCACGAAGATCCGGCGGTAACTGATGTCCAGGACCTGCAGTTCGAGTGCCGCCTGGACCATGTTGTGAACGGAATTGGACAGCACGGTTTCATCGAAAGTATATGCATAGGCTTTTTCGAAGATCGTCTTGAGTTTCATGCTCAAATTCCTCAGGAACGCTTCGGCGGGCATGCCGATCTCTTCCAGGTTCACCTTCACGCCCATGGGGTTGACCTTGGTAAAGCTGCTGCGCAGGCGCTGTTTCAATGCTTCGTAAACCCCGCCGCTTCCTTCCAGGAGAAGGTTCTCGTCCGGGACCGCGTAGAAGAACATGGCGCCGGGCAGGCGCGAATTGCCGCACTCATCGACGATCTGCCGCAGGTTATCCAGAGCGCGCCGCTTGTCCTTTGCCGACGAGATGCTCATGCCCCGTTCTGCCTCGTCGAACAGGAAGATCAAACCGCTGAACCCGAGCACGTTCACGAGCTGGATCAGGCTCCTGAGCATGCGGAACGCGCTCGTGCGGTCGATGCGCTCCGAGATCCGGTGCTGAAGCTTTAGTTCGCGCGGGATATCTTCGCCCTTGAGCCACTGTACAAGCGCGCTGAATCCTTCCTCGTCATCGCTGTCGAGATTGAGCAGCGCGGCTTTGACCGCGTTGGTGAAGCTCGTGCTCTCCAGATTTTTAACGAACGACAGAAACTTCCGGTCGTCCCGAACGCGCTGGTGCCACTTTCTCAGCAGCACCTCGATGCCGGTCTCCCAGGGTTTAAGCAATTCCTCGGTCTTCAGGGGAAGCGTGATGTTCGCCACGATCTTTTTGTATACCAGTTCCAGACGGTCGAACGGGCACTCGGTCGCGCTCAGGCTGACATAGCTGGTCACGTAATTGTGCTTCCAGGCGAGGTCGCGCATTAAATAAAGGAAATGCGTCTTCCCCCCGCCGTAATTGCCAGTAATGAGTTTGAACGAAGACAGGTTGCACTTCAGGATCCCGTCTAAGTATTCCGTTTCCATGGCCTTGAGATACTGCTCGAGGCCGACGCTGAAGTGCTGGATGCCGAATTCGGGCGGCGTGCCAAAGCTTCCGAGCTTATGGATAATGGCTTTTGCGAGAATGGGATCTAACTGGTCCATTCAATCACCTCAATGTCGTCATTGCGAGCACTCTTTGTGCGCAACCTTACACCCCCTCGTTTTTCCTCCCCCCTCGAGGGGGAGGGTAAGGTGGGGGGGGAATATCTGGAGTCCCGAGGAACGAGGGGAAGCAATCTCATCTGGTGTCTTTTCCTTCCATAGATTGCTTCGTCTCCCTCGATAATCTCGGGATTCCTCGCAATGACAAGAAAATGAACGTTCATAAGAAAGAAATATACGAATAGTACGTACCGTCTCCCTCGTCATTGTCCGGCACCCAGAGTGCGCTTTTTCTTTCTGTGGTCGCGTCAAAGGTCGCGACGTAAAAACGGATACCTTTGTCGGCAATGCCTGATTTTCTTAAAAGATAGAACATGTAACTCAGCGTATTCCGCGGGTACTCGCGGAAGTGCTCCTTGCGCGGGTCTTCGAAGAATTTTTCCGGCTGTTGTAAAAGCACGTACCCGTGCAGGACATCCACGATCAGCATTTTGTCGCCCATGTTCTTACCGGCATACGCTAATCTCTTTTTATAAGCCGTTAAAAGGCCGTTATAAAACTCCTGCCCATCGAATTTTTTAGGAATCAAGGTATTGTGGTATTTCTTGACCGCCTCGTAGACTGACTGGGGTTGTAACGGAATCTTACCCTTGATCTTTTCCACCTCGGGTCCGAAAAACAGCTCGGCTTCGCCGAACTCAAAATTGATCACCAGCGTAAAGATCGCAATGCGCAATTTAGGATACTGGCCACGGACCGCAATGTTGTCTTTTTTGAACATCTCCTTTAATTTCTCACCGAATTCGAACTTGAAGTCGTCCTTATGCTTTTGTTGTTCCTTGTTTTCGTTTGAATACCAGGTTTTCAGGTCGGCTTTGAGCTGGCTATCCGGAATTTCGGCAAAAAGCTTCGATATTTCGGCGATTTTCTTCTCGCGCAGGTAGACATTGTCGACTGGCTTTTCCATCAGTTTGGAGTATGAATTGAGCAGTTTGGTCAGTTTGTTACAATCCCTGGATAATTTCTTTAATTCCTCCAAAATTTCTTTCATCCAGTATTATACTTTAAAAGTGATTCATAGTCAATTACTCATAAGATTACGGTGATAATAAAAAGATGCCGATGATACCCCCTCAGTCGATAGGTGACCGCACAACCTCTCCCCTCCCTAGATGGGAGGGGATAAAGGGGAGGGTGAAACAAAGATGTCATTCCCGTCCCATATCTATATACAGGACAGATTCCAACGGGAATCCAAGAAAATACTGGATACCCGCCTGCGCGGGTATGACACAACCCAAAGACTAAAAAGTGTACGTCAACGACAGTTTTCGGTTTTGGGTTTCAAAATCAAATACATCCTCATCGATCCCGATATCTATCTCCAGATTCAGCACCTTGATCCCTCCGCCAAATGTCCATCCAATACGTTGTCCTTCATAGTCATAGAAATAACCGGTGCGCAGGGAAAGCATTTTAAAATAATTAACTTCCAAACCTATCGCTTTCCAAGCTTCTTTGAATTCATATTTCAGGTTCTCTCCAAAACTGTTGTTAGAATTAGCAAACATCCCAACGAGAATCTTGGTCATTTCGGTTGATAAGGTTATTGATAAATATTCAGACTCATACAGCTTACCGGCTAAACCTAACCTGCTTAAAAGCGGCAACGGATCGCTCGAGCCGGATTCGGTATATGATATATCAGGACCAAGATTATGAAAAACTAACCCCATGGACAAATACGGTTTGATCTTATAAAGAATATTGAAATCAAACGCAAATGATGTACCTGTACCGCCTGATTCGATCCCGAGCTCCGGCATTTTAGCTATTACCCAATCTGCCATCAGGTGATCATAAATTAATTTGCATCCTAACCCCGTTGATATATTTTCTGAAAATTTCCGGGCATAATTCACCTTGAGTGTAATACGATAACTGAAATATCCATCATATTCAGGCATATACATAGATCGGTATCCTGTATCAAAATAGATAATATCAAAGCCAATTGCGGACTTTGTATCCAGACGCTTAACCCATGCGATATAAATATGTTTCATCCCATCATGCAAACCAGGCAAATAGCTTGAGTAATTAACAGTTCCTGACCATCTGTCAATGAACGCCAGGCCGGCCGCGTTGTAGTAGTTCGCCGAAGCGTCGTCCGCGATCGCGGTCCAAGCGTAAGCCATGCCCGTGGCTTTGGCTGAGGGCGGAATCAACATAAAGCAGGCGCCCGGTCTTTGCGCCGAGATCAGTAATACAAGAAACAGACTGGCCATTTGTACCTCCAACACAATCTTGCTATGTAATTATATGCATTGGATGATATCCTGTCAATAATTATCCACCACCCCCACCTTTATCCTCCATTCCACGGGGACACCAGTTATCCCTCACCCCTACCCTCTCCCTTTTTAAGGGAGAGGAATAAGGTGAGGGTTTAATTTTTAATGCTGCCATCAAGGAGGAGGGAGTAAATGTTGGGAAAATCTCCCTTGACTAATAATATTATTTATATATAATTATGGTTGCTGATTACAGGCTGAAATTACAGCCAAATTTGTGTAATTTGTTCATCGCTGTCCCGTAAATCGGGATAATCTATTTTTTCATCCCTGTAATCATTCTTTGCCAAAAGGAGGCAAATGCCAACGATCAATCAACTGATAAGGCTGGGCAGGAGACAACAGAAGAGCAAGAGCAAGGCTCCGGCACTGACTGGCAATCCACAGCGCCGCGGCGTATGCACGCGGGTTTACACGACCACTCCGAAGAAGCCCAACTCAGCCTTGCGCAAGGTTTGCAAAGTAAGGATGACCAACCACTACGAAGTGACCGCCTACATACCCGGTGAGGGTCACAATCTGCAGGAGCACTCGATCGTGCTCGTGCGTGGCGGCAGGGTAAAGGATCTACCAGGCGTCCGGTATCATATCGTTCGCGGAAAATACGATGCGGCTGGTGTCGAAGGCAGGAAAAAGAGCCGTTCTCTCTACGGCGTAAAGCGGCCCAAAGAAACCCCGGCCGCCGCCGCTGCCACCTAACCGAACTAACCTAAGGAGGTTCAATGGGACGTCGAAGACGGGCACAGATAAGAAGGATCCAACCCGATCCGAAATTCAACAGTATCCTGGTCAGTAAGTTCATTAATAACCTGCAATGGGGCGGCAAGCGGGGGACTGCGCAGAAGATCCTTTTTAACACACTGGTGCAGATCGAAAAGATCACCAAAGAAGACGGCCTCGCGGTTTTCGAGCGCGCGCTCAGCAACGTGAAACCGCTGCTCGAGGTCAGACCGAGAAGGGTCGGCGGAGCGACATACCAGATCCCCATGGAAGTCAGGCCGAACCGAAAGGAAAGCCTGGCCATAAAATGGATAATCCGGGCTGCCCGGGAACGCGCCGAGCATCGCATGCAGGACCGACTGGCGCAGGAGATCATCGCGGCCAGCAAGAACGAAGGAACGGCCATGAAGAAACGGGAAGAAGTCCATAAGATGGCCGAAGCCAACAAAGCTTTCGCCCATTTCCGCTGGTAATACCGCGGCTCAAACTAAAGTCAAAAAAACAGATCAAAAATGGACATAAAACTGCAGAAAAGACTCAAACGACCGGCCGAAATAGTCATCAAGGAGTGTCTATCAGTAAAAAAAGGTGAGCGATTTGTCATTATCATCGATGAACCGTGCCGCGAGATCGGCTACGCGCTTTTCAATGCGGCCAAGGCGGTCACTGACCCCATCATGGTGGAGATGTTACCTCGCGAGATCCACGGCGAAGAACCGCCTTCATTGATCGCCGAGCTCATGCGAAACTGCGACGTATTCGTGGCGCCGACCAGCCATTCGCTGACGCACACGCAGGCCCGGATCCAGGCCTGCGCTCATGGCGCACGCGGCGCGACCATGCCCGGGATCACGCCGGACCTGATGATCCGGGCATTGGATGCCGATTACAGGCGCATCAGCGCCCTGGCTAACAAGGCAAGCCAGGCGCTCACCCAGGCCCGGCACGTTCTGATCAAGACAAAACTCGGCACACACCTGGAATTGAGCGTCGAGAACCGGACCGGCGATCCGGACACCGGGATCATTAATAAACCTAAAGCGTTCTCCAACCTGCCGGCAGGTGAAGCCTACGCGGCACCGGTCGAGGGTAAGTCGAACGGAACTGTCGTGATCGACGGTTCGTTCGCGCCCCTGGGATTTTTAAAAAAACCGGTCCGCCTGAAGATCAAGCACGGTGAGATAAAGGATGTCAGCGGCAATTGGGAGATCGCGGCCATCTTCAAGAAATACGGCAAGAAAGAACGAATCCTGTGCGAACTGGGCATCGGTACGAATTACAAAGCCGCAATCACGGGCAACGTGCTCGAAGACGAAAAAGTGCTCGGCACGATCCATGTCGCCTTTGGCAACAACCTGGGTTTCGGCGGAAAGAACAAAGCGTGTATACACCTCGACGGCATCGTGAGGAAACCTTACGTCTGGCTCGACGGCAAACCATTTATTGAAAATGGCAGACTGCTGCTTTAAGACCGTTGAGTAACTTCCTCCTTGTCCTCGTAATCTTATCAGCCCCCATAAAAAAAGTCGAATTTACTGGGAACGCTTCGATCCCCAGCCGGGTGTTGTATAACGCCATAATTTCAAAAACAAAAGAAACCTTTGACGAGATCAATCTAACCTTTGATGCGAACCGCATCGGCCGCGTTTATTACAACCACGGTTTCTTCGACACCAGGGTTATGACCGGCACCCAGATCGATTCCAATGGCGTCAACATCACCTTTGCTGTCCAGGAGGGAAGGCGGCCGCGCATCCAGCGGATTGTCTTTGAAGGCGATACGTACAAGGCATATAAACGACTCCTTAAGATCAAGCCGCGGGATTTCTTTATTCAACTGAAGATCAAGGATTCTGAGACCGGGATCCGCGACTATCTCCTGGATAAGGGCTACGCGTTGGCCAAGGTCTCCACCTCGGTCCTGGCTGATTCCGGAGCGCTTGTTTTCAGCATTAACAAAGGGTCGATATATTATATAAAGGATATCACGATCCGGGGCCTTAAAGTCTGCAACCCCGACGTGGTCCGGCGCGAGATCACGCTCAAGAAGGGCGACCCCTACAGCAAGTCGAAGATACGCACCAGTCAACGCCGGATCTACAGTCTCTCATTTTTCGGCACGGTCGATGTCGAGATGCTGACCATATCGCCGGACAGCATTGAATTGATCTTCAATATCCGCGAGCTCAAATCACGGATCCTCAATTTTGGTTTCGGCGTTACGATCCCGCCAAGTTTCCTGGTCTCCTTCGGTATCGAGGAACTCAACCTATTCAATATCGGCCACCGGTTCTTGATCCGGCCGTCATTCCGTATAAAGACCGAACGGGCATGGGAGGCTAAGCTGGAAGGCCGCTACATAGTTCCCAACATCACACCGGCCAGGCTGACGCTCACGTTGCTGCCGTTCTACTGGCGCGAGGACACCAAGGCATACGTGCGCAAGACGACCGGCGGTGAGATCCGGCTTTCAAAGATATACACCGATCACATCCAGGTCACCTTTGCCAATAAATACAAGTATGTCGATTATATGGCCCGCACCACCGATGTCGACACGGCAAAGGGCATTACCAACAGCATCAAGCTTGAACTGATGGCGGATTACCGCGATGAATTTTTCAACCCGAAACGCGGACTGTACTGCACGCCGTTCATCGAATACGCAGGTGGCATACTGGGTGGGCGCAACGATTACATCCGGCCGGAAATGGAGTTGCGTCTTTTCAAATCAATATATTTCACCACGATCGCCCAGCGGCTGAGGGTCGGAATGATGATCTCCACCGGCAATCTGGCGACCGATGAGAAATATTCGATCGGCGGCCAGTATTCAGTGCGGGGTTATGATGAAAAATCGATCGGGCCGGACAGCCTGGCCATCGACAGCACCCACTACGGCAACGTGATCATCAATTATAACCTGGAATACCGGATCCACCTGCCTCTTAGCACCGGAGTACTTGGTTTTCTGGATATTGGATATGTTGACAACACTTTCAACGTGCAGAACAGCGATTACCTGAAATTCAGTGCCGGCTTCGGCCTTCGGTACTATTCGCCGATCGGTCCGGTGCGCGCGGACCTGGGTTTTCCGCTAAATGCGGTCAACGGTGAACGTCGGCCCCAGATCTATGTCGGTATCTATCACATTTTCTAAATCGCACGACCATGGTACAAGATATCAATAAAGGGCTCGTTACCACCGCTCCAGCCGGCAAAGAAAAGGGGAAATTCCCTTTGAAACGAGTGATCGTGTGGAGCATTATCGCCGCGGTAATCATCGCCATGGGCATCGTCGTCAAGGCCATAAATTTCGGCAAACTGACGGTCGACATTATCGAGCGTAACGCCCATATTACGATAACCTACAAGGAAATGCAGGGCAATATTCTCAGCGGTTTTCGGATCGACGGCTATAACGTGAAGATCTCGGAATCGGACAGCGCTTATGGGAACTATGCCGAGATAAATTACCGCTTGTCTTTTCGGCGGCTGGGTCTGCCGACATTTTTTGAGATCAACCTGCTCGAACCGACCGTTCACATCACCCAGAAGAAACAGAGTACAAGCGCCGGCGGCGGGTTCCGTTTCCCTAACCTGTACCTCGGCTTGCGCATAAATGTCAAGAATGGCACGGTCATATATGATAACGTTTCGCCTTATGTCACGGAAAGGATCTCCGGACTGATCTTCATCGATTTTGTGGGAACAAAGATCTACGTAAGCACGATGAACCTCAGCTTTACCAGCCGGAATTATCCGATCTCCGTCACGTCTCTTAATGCGGCAGCGACGATCAGTTCCAGGAATATTGCGATCCGCTCGCTGAAATTGAAAGGCAAGGGTTTGCTCATCGACGGTCAGGCCGATCTGGACATGGTCAACCGGCGGTTCAATGGGATTATAAAGAAAATGGAGATCGATCTCGAAAAGTTAGATCTCTACAAGGGCACGGTCAACTGCCAGGGCGCTATCGCCTACGCCGACGGCCGGTTCCAGCCGGAACTCCGCGGAGACTGTGCCGGATTTTATCCAGCGGACCGATTCAAGTTCGAGACCACTTACCTGGGCGATACGATAATAATCAATGCCTTTGACGGCGAAATGCTCCAGGGCAGCTTCTTCGCTCAGATCCGGTTCCTCGATCTCAAACACTGGGATATGGAAACGAATTTCCGCAACCTCAATGCCGCGCTATTGTTGAACCGCCGCGAACCGCTCTTGATCAACGGTTTTGCCGGATACCAGGACAACAAGTTTAACGGCTTCATCAACTCCACCAGCGACAGCGGCATTGCCGTGGACTCGCTCTTTTTGTTCGGCTACCGTTCCGGGACCGCGGTCTACCTTGATTCGTTGTATGTCCGGGAAGGAAAGGAGCGGCTCCGCTTAAGCGGGCTTGTCTGGCCGCAGTGCAGCCTGCTTGTGAAACTTGATGATTTCGCGGTCGACCGCTGGAACCGCTTTCTCGCCATGAAGGGCTCGCTGTCAGGCCAGGCCGTTGTTTGGGGCGACTGGAAAAAAGTAAGGCATATGACCTTTAGCGCGGATATTGCCGGACGGCAGTTCTCCCTGTTCGATATCGCATGCAACGATCTCGCCTTCAAGGCGACGCGGTTCACGTATGGCGACACGATCCCGCTGCTGGAACTCCGGGCCACGGCAATTTCGTACAAAAACATGGCACTGGATACGCTCGGGTTCAGGGTCGAGCACAATCGGTTTTCGATCCTTGGCCGGAAAGCCAGCGACAGCCTGATCATAGCCGGTGAACTCGGAAATGATCTTCAAGGCACGGTCACGCAGCTCGACCTGTGGTATCGCGGCTTGTCCATGGCCAGCATTGAACCGATCATGTTTGACGGACTGAAAAAGAAGATCGGCGCTTTCAATTTCGCGATATGCGGCGGAACATTCTCCGGCTCCATTGCGCCGACCGAACTCCGCCTTTCCGGCATCGATCTCGCCCAAGTGGGCCGGGCTCTGAACCTGAAAGTACTGATCGCCGGCAAACTGAACGCTTCATTGCACAAGGATACGGTCCTGCTCGATGCCCGCGCCATCGATTTTCTGGGCCTGGCGAACGGATCGATCGCCCTGAAAGGCGCGTTTAAGAGCAATGGCATCGCAGTAGAATCGCTAACTGTTGTCGACGACAACGGCCAGCGGGTGAGCGGACGCGGGCTGGTTTCGAACGCGGCATCCGATTTCAGCGTGCAATGCGAGAATTTAAGAACTTGGGTATTCCCCTTCCTGAAAAATATGCTGCAGAACCCGGATGGAGTGCTCAACGGCTCGGTGCGGTTCACCGGCACCTTCGATGACTTCGCGCTTACCGGCAACGGCACGATCACGGACGGCCGGTTCGGTATCAAGATCATCGGCGATGAATTCGACTCGGTGCAGGCAAAGATCAGGTTCGATGGCCGGATGATATATTTTGAGTCCATGCAGGGCATTGTCTATGCAAGCTCGGACACGAGACGCATTTACAGTGCGCCGGTCACCGGCAGCGGGTTCGTGAAGCTGGAACCGCGGTTCAGGGTCAGAAATTTGAATTTCGACTTCAGTTTTCGCAACGCGCCCGGTCACTACGTGCCTTATGCTTACGGTAAAGGCACGGGCAATTTTTCCATCGGCATTAAGGATCTAATTCCCTATTATAACGGTAACATCAATGTCAGCGAGGGGGTCGTCCCCGTGGAATTCGGCATGCAGATCGTGGAGGACGTGGGAAAGAAACCCGACAACTACCGCATGAACATCAAGATCAGCGGCGACCGCAATATCTGGCTCCGCAACCGCGATGCGGACATCGAATTCGGCGGCGAGATCTACATCATCAAGGAGCACGGACCGCTATACATCACCGGTTCTCTCGAGACAAAACGCGGAACGTATTACTGGCTCAACCACGCCCTCACGATCACCGAAGGCAACGTGATCTTCGTTCCCGAGGCCGAAATGATCGACCCGGAACTCGATATCTGGGCGGAAATGAACACCCACGAACGCTCCCAGGAGTCAAATGCAGAGATCAAGATAAAACTCCATTTCTTCGGACCGATCTCTTCGCCGATCTTCGAATTTTTCACCGAACCCGAGGGTATTTTCACCGAGCAGGATATCGTCACTTACCTTAACCTGAACATCACGTGGCGCGAGCTCGAATCGATGCAGCAGGGTTCGTACATGAGCGATGTGCTGCCGAGAAGCCTGCTCGCCTGGCTGGAAAGCGATGTTTCCCGCCGGATCCGCGCCTATACCGGGCTTGACTATTTCCGCATCGACGCGCCGCTCTTCCAGACGGATGAAAAAACCAAGCTCACGGTCGGCAAGTACATCTCCAGGAACCTGTTCATCACCTACACCTACGACATCACCGATTTCGACAATGAATTCAACGTCGAGTATTTTATCGACGACCGCAACGAGATACTGATCCGCAGGGACGATACCGGTGAATACGGCATGGAATATCAGTACCGGATAAGGTTTTAAGAAAAATGAGTGCACGGCACGGCCATCAAGGCAAGCTGCGCAGAGCAACGCTGCTGTTGGAAGACGGTTCGGCTTTTGAAGGCTATTCGTTCGGCGCCAGCAGATCCGTGGCCGGCGAGGTCGTGTTCAACACGGGTATGGTCGGCTATCCCGAGAGCCTCACCGATCCTTCCTACCGCGGTCAGATCCTTGTCCTGACCTATCCCCTCATCGGCAACTACGGCGTTCCCGGCAGAACGATGGATGAAAACAGGATCCTTGAGTTTTTCGAATCCTCGAAAGTCCAGGTCGAAGCGTTGGTGATAACCAACCAGCCCGATGTGTATTCGCACTGGAATGCGCGCATGTCATTGCCGGAGTGGCTGGAACACGAATCCATACCCGGTATCTGGGGCGTCGATACGCGCATGATCACCAAAAAGCTGCGCGAGCAGGGAACCATGCTGGGTAAGATCGTTTCCGCCAGGCCCACCGTCCCGTATACCGACCCCAATAAGCGCAACCTGGTCGCGGAGGTCAGCATCAAGGAACCAGTTCTCTACCGCCAGGGCAAGAAACGCGTTATTATCATAGACTGCGGTGTTAAAAACAACATCATCAAATCCTTCCTGCGCAGGAATATCACGGTCGTGCGCGTACCGTGGAACTACAATATCATGAGAGAAAATTGTCACGGCATTGTCATTTCCAACGGCCCCGGCGACCCGACGCGCTGTCACGAAACGATCGAACACGTGCGCCAGGCGATCGAAAAGAACATCCCGATAATGGGGATCTGCCTGGGCAGCCAGATCCTGGGACTTGCCAGCGGCGCCCGGACCTATAAACTAAAATACGGTCACCGCAGCCAGAATCAACCCTGCATTGAGGTGGGTTCGAAGCGGTGTTACATAACGTCTCAGAACCATGGCTACGCGATCGACGATACCACTCTGTCAGAGGACTGGCGGACATGGTTCTATAACAATAACGACCGCACGAACGAGGGGATCATCCATATCTCCAAACCGTTCTTCGGCGCCCAGTTCCATCCTGAAGCGTTTCCGGGTCCGGATGATACTGAATTTTTGTTTGATATGTTCCTGCGCGCGATGGATTGAGACCTGAGCATGCACGTAATGAGCAGATCGGATACGAAGAAGGTCCTGATCCTGGGGTCAGGCGCCATACGAATCGGCCAGGCCGGCGAATTTGACTACTCGGGCAGCCAGGCGATAAAAGCGCTCCAGGAAGAAGGCATCAAGACCGTCCTGATCAATCCGAACATTGCCACGATACAGACATCGGATTATCTTGCCGATAAGGTTTATTTCTTGCCGCTGGACACTTACTTTGTCACCAAGGTTATAGAAAAAGAACAGCCCGACAGCATCATGCTCAGCTTTGGAGGCCAAACCGCGTTGAACGTTGGCATCGCCCTGCATGATTCCGGCGTGCTTCAAAAACACAAGATCAAGGTGCTCGGCACACCGGTCGATGCGATCCGCAATACCGAGGACCGGGATCTCTTCGTTAAAAAACTAAAAGAAATCGACCTGCAGACACCAGCCAGCAGCGCCGTATCGAGCACTGCTGAAGCCGTTTCGTGCGCCCGCCGCTTGGGATACCCGGTCATGTGCCGGTCCGCCTATGCCCTGGGCGGACTGGGTTCAGGCGTCGCGTACGAACAGAAACAATTGAAGTCCCTTGTCAAGCGGGCTTTCGCGCACACCAACCAGGTCTTGATCGAGGAGTATTTTGGCGGATGGAAGGAACTTGAATACGAAGTGGTGCGCGACTGCCACGACAACTGCATCGTCGTCTGTTCCATGGAAAACATCGACCCAATGGGGATCCACACCGGCGAATCGATCGTCGTGTCGCCCGTTCAGACTCTCACCGCCTCGGAGAATTTCAAACTACGCGCGCTGGCGATCAAGGTCATCCGTCATCTGGGTATCGTGGGCGAATGCAATATTCAGTTCGCCCTGGACCCGGGTTCCGAGGATTATCGCATCATTGAAGTTAACGCGCGGCTAAGCCGCAGTTCAGCCCTGGCATCAAAGGCAACAGGGTATCCCCTGGCGTTCATCGCCTCGAAACTGGCCTTAGGGTACAGCCTGACCGAACTGGAGAACAACATAACCAAAGCGACAGCGGCATGCTTTGAACCGGCGCTCGACTACATTGTCGTGAAATACCCGCGCTGGGACCTGCAAAAATTCAAACGCGTTACGCGCCAGATCGGTTCGGAGATGAAATCAGTCGGCGAAGTCATGGCGATCGGCCGGGGGTTCGAAGAAACTCTGCAGAAAGCGATCCGCATGCTTGACATCGGGCTGAAAGGCCTGGTCTGCAACGACCTCAAGTTCCCTGGCCTGACCGCGGAGCTTCGCGCGCCGACCGACAAGAGAATGTTCGCGATCGTCGAAGCCATCAGAAGGGGTTTTAGCATCGACCGCATCTACAAATTGACCGGCGTCGATCCCTTCTTTCTGCAAAAGATCCGCGCGGTCGTTACGCTCGCGTCAAGGTTGCAGAAATTTTCAACCGCCACGATCCCGCGCGAGGTTTTGAACGAAGCCAAGCAAAAGGGTTTTTCCGACGAACAGATCGCCGAGCTGCTCAATAGCGATGAGCTTACGATCCGTAAGAAGCGTAAACAGTGGGGGATCATTCCCCGCGTGAAGCAGATCGATACGCTGGCAGCCGAGTACCCGGCCCGGACCAATTACTTGTACCTGACTTATCATGGCAGCGAGGACGATATATCCTTTGATGACAAAAAACAGATCGCTGTCCTGGGCGGCGGGGCATACCGCATTGGCTCGTCGGTAGAATTCGACTGGTGCTGCGTGAACTCGGTATTGACCCTCAAGAACCTTCATTACCGGACGATCATGGTGAACTGCAATCCGGAGACGGTCAGCACTGACTACGATATCTGCGACAAGCTGTACTTCGAGGAACTGAGCTTCGAGCGGGTACTTGATATCTATGAAAAGGAAAGACCGCTCGGTGTCATTATTTCCATGGGCGGGCAGATCCCGAACAACCTCGCGCTCCCGCTGACGCGGCAGGGTGTGGCGATCCTGGGCACGAGCCCGCGTGATATCGACCGCGCCGAGGACCGGCATAAGTTCTCCAAACTTTTGGATGAACTAAAAGTAGCGCAACCGGCCTGGCGGGAATTGAGCAGCATCCGTGACGCGCAGCGGTTCGCCGACCGTGTCGGCTATCCGGTCCTGGTCAGGCCCAGCTATGTACTGAGCGGCGCGGCCATGAGCATCGCCCTATCGAGCGCAGAGCTCAGGGAGTATCTCAAAAAGGCGTCGCTGGTTACCAAAGACCACCCCGTGGTCATAAGCAAGTTCATAACGGCGGCCAAGGAGATCGAGATCGACGCCATTGCCCGGAAGGGCGAGGTATACTGCTACGCCATATCCGAACATGTGGAGAACGCCGGCGTGCATTCGGGCGACGCGACCATGGTACTGCCGCCGCAGCGTACGTACCTGGAAACGATGCGGCGCATAAAAATGGTCACGCGAAACATCGCCCGCGCGCTGAGCATCACGGGGCCGTTCAACATCCAGTTCATCGCCAAGGACAACGACATCCAGGTGATCGAGTGCAACCTGCGCGCATCCCGGAGCTTTCCCTTCGTTTCCAAGGTCTTCAAGATAAATTTCATCGACCTTGCCACGAGGGTCATGCTGGGTCATGACGTGCCGCGCATCGAGCGTTCCTCGTTTGACTTAGATTACATCGGCGTTAAAGCCTCGCAGTTCTCCTTCACGCGGTTGAAGGGTTCGGACCCGGTGCTCGGCGTGGAAATGGTCTCGACCGGCGAGGTTGCCTGCATCGGCGATGATTTCAACGAAGCATTCCTGAAGAGCCTTATCGCCATCGGGTTCAGGCTGCCCCAGAGATCCATCCTCTTATCCACGGGCGCGATCGAAAGCAAGGCTGAGTTCCTGGAATATACCAGGCTTTTGAGCAATATGGGGTTCAAGCTTTACGCAACCAGGGGCACAGCCGATTTTTTGAAAAGTAAAGGCCTGCAGACCATCAGGCTGCACTGGCCCCTGGAGCGTGCCGAGCCCAATACCATGACCTATATCGCGGAGCAAAAGATCGACCTTGTCATTAACATCCCAAAGAACATCGAAAAACAGGAACTGGAAAACGATTACCTGATCCGAAGACAGGCGGTCGACGCGGATGTTCCGCTGATCACCAACCTCCAGCTCGCCAAGAGGTTCGTGGAAGCCATCAGCCGGGTGCCGTTGAGCGAGCTCAAGATCAAAAGCTGGGACGAATACCAGTGATGGCAATCCGCGCGATCCCCAATATCATGCCCTTGACATGATGGTCAGCGTGAATATAATTTATCTATAAAGTATTATGTTTCTCGCATTGTTTGCATTCCACGATCATAAATATTTAAGGGGGTAATTTTGAGAAAATTTTTGACGCTTGTCTTGCTGGGTATTTTATGCTTTGGGGAAAGGGTCGTGCTCACAAGAAATGATCATACGGGTCAACCCGTACCCGAACCGCCCATCCCGAATCTCCAGCTCAAGATCGAAACCCTGGGAGGTACCCAGACCGGTGCTCCCGGGAAATTCAGGAACTTTGACCTGTTCAGGCAGTTCGCCATGAAACCGCCGCTCAAGGGCCGGCAGAACCTTAAAATCCTGGTGCTCAAGGTCGAGTTCGTCGAGGACGATGATTCGTCGACCACCGGCAACGGCAAAATGGACCTGGTCGGGTTCGGCACGCCTGACGACGGCTTGTTCTATGATCCGCCGCACACCAAAAGCTATTTCCAGCACCAGCTGCAGTTCATCAGTAACTATTACAAGGTCAATTCATTCGGGGATTGCGTCGTGGAATACGACGTGAAACCGGACGGTCCGATCAACAATTATCAGCTGCCCCACAAAATGAAATATTACAGCGGGTTCGAACGCCTTGAGTACGTCGGCGACTTAATCTTCGCGGTCTACAATTCCTACGCCATGGAAATGGGGATGGTGCGCATCGCCGCCGATGCCATTGCCGCCGCAGACCAGGACGGATCCATTGATTTCTCCCAGTACGACGATATCATAGTTTTCCACGCCGGCACGCTCTGGCAGATAAGCGCGAACTTTGCCCGGTTCCACGACATCCCTTCGGCGACCATACCGCCGGCGGCTTTTGAATTCTACCTGGGTAAACCTTTCTTTGTCGTGGACGGTGGCGCGGACACGGTCGAATGCGAAGTCAGCCTTCTATCGGAGATGGCGCGCGTCGAAGACTATATGAATGGTTCGCTCGGCACGGCCACCCACGAATTCGGCCATATTCTTGGACTGCCGGATCTATACGATGTTTACTACAATTCAAGCGGCGTGGGCGCGTGGGATCTAATGTGCTTCGGCGGCTGGGCCGGCAATCCCAGCGTGGGCGCGCCCAGCGGTTCCCTGCCCGTTAACCTGAGCGCCTGGCCGCGGTATTTCATGGGCTGGGTCAACCCGCCGTCATATAACACGCCGGAATCATTACTTACGCTGCGGGCGTCCGAGATCGACACGACCCAGTACGGCGTGGTCGGCCAGACCATGATCAAGATCCCGATCTCAGCGACCGAATATTACCTCATGGAGAACCGCCAGCAGGACATCAAACAGAAGGACACGATCGTGGTCGATGTTGAAGGCGGAGTGCCGGTCTATATTGACTATGGCGAATTCGATTTCTTCCTACCCGGCAGCGGTATCCTGGTCTGGCATATCGACGAAAACATCATCGCTGCCAACTACCCATACAACATGCTTCAGATCAACCCCCATCATAAGGGTGTTGACCTAGAGGAAGCCGACGGCACCCAGCATTTTGACGCCTACTACAATTACGATTCGCTTGAGCAGTACGGCTCTGGTTATGACGCATTTTTTATCGACGATTCGGGGAAGGCGAACCACCATTTCGGGCCTTTTACCAACCCCAATTCGGACTCTTATTACGGCAAGTCCCTGACCGATGTTTTCATCAACTCGCGGCGCGACACGCTGATGAACTTTTCATTGGACTATGACATCTACCAGCCGGGGTTCCCGGTCACGGTGCGCCGGCACCATCAGATCCTGGCAACAACCTATGGTGATCTTGACCATGACGACAGCCTGGAGATCGTCGTCATCACCAGGAGCGGTTATATCCATACATACCGAAGTACAGGTGTTCCCATGGATACTGCGCGCTTCTTCGAACCGATAACGACCTTCCCGGCGATCGGCGATATCAACGGGGATTCTGCAGAGGATATCGTTTTCGGATCGAACCTCAAGCTCTTTGCTCTTGATGGCGCGACGCTCGACACATTGAACGGATTCCCATACCTGGCGCAGGATGGGATCGTGGGAGCTCCGTTATTATTTGACATTAATAACGATGGCGCGCTTGAGATCATCTTCGGCAGCATGGACCGCCGGCTTTACTGCCTGGATAAAAACGGCAGCGCAATCGCGCCTTTTCCGATCTTTTTGAATACCGCCATCCTTTCCACACCCTGCGTCTTTGACAAGGATGCAGGGACGATCGGCCTTTTGGGTTCGGACGGCCGGTTCTGGCTGGTCAACAAACAAGGCGTGGTCAAGGAATTCACAAATTCCCAGCACAACCTGATCAGCTATTCCTCGCCCGTGAGCGGCGATATGGACCGCGACGGCGAACCGGAAGCCGTGATCGTGAACGGCAACGGTACGATCTACATTTACGGCGCGGATAGCTTGGAAGAAAAATTCGAAATTTGGATCGACTCGACCATGTATTACACGCCCGGTCTGGCCGACCTCGACCACGATGGGTACCTTGAGATCATATCGCCCAACAGCACAAAGACCCTGTTCGTCTGTAACCGCAACGGCACGAGCGAGAACAATTATCCCCTGTATACTGAACAGAATATTCAGTACCCGCTGCTGATCGTGGATATCGATTCGACCGACAGCCGGGAAGAGATTTTTTATGGACTGGGGCCGGTTGATTCGATCGCCAGCGGCACGCTTGAGATCATCAATGATCTAAAGCAGAAATCGGCGTATTCACCACTCTTTGGCAACGGCGGCTTTTCCTCGCCCGGCGCGGTGTTTGACCTGGACGGTGACGGTACGCTGGAGATCGCCTGTGCTTCCGATTCCGGCGTGCTTTACGTTTGGGACTTCCCAGCCACCCGATCCTCATGGCGCGGGTACATGAATACCCCCAAGAACTGGGGCGCGTTTGACGGTCAGCTGGGAGCGATCCCGACCAGTCATGTACTGCTCGGGAACTTCTACATCTATCCGTCGCCGGTTACGCATCATGGCCGCGTCCGGTTCTATCTGTACCAGAACGCCGACGTGCAGATCGATATCCTTGATATATCGGGCCGCAAGATCGGTGGCGTCAAACCAGCGCGCGTCACGGCCAACGAATACAATGAAGTCGAGTTCGATTTCACCAATGAATCGAACGGCATCTACCTGGTCCGGGTCGAGGTCAATAGCGGCGGCAAGAAAGAAGTGAAGTTCAAGAAATTCGCGGTGCTTAAATGAATTGTTGCTTTAGAATCCGGCATCCGTGTTTAGGATTTTTTGTATTAGAATTTATTTAGGATTTCGATATTAGGATTTAGAGTTTATCACATTAAGGAGGCATGAAATGCTGCAGATATCACTCATCCTTTTCCAATCAATGAACCCGATCCTCGCCTCCGCGATCCTGCCGGGGTGGGGCGAATTATTGACCGGACGGCGCACCGAAGCCCGGGTCTTTTTCATCGTCGAGGGTTCGCTCTGGTCGTCGTACGTGGGTTTCAATTATTTCGGGCACAAGACCATGTTCTCCTCGCAGGCGTTCGCCGTAGGCCACGCCGGCGCCAACCCCCTGCAGCGCGATGAAGATTATTACAACATCATTGAAGACTTCGATTCGTCGGATGACTATAATCTCAAGGTGGAACGCGACGCCAGTTATTATTACCCGAATGACCCGGTAGGGCAGCAGGAATATATCGCGGAGAACGCTTATTCCGGCGATGATTCCTGGTCATGGGACACGCTCAGCAGCCGTATCAAGTACTGGGAACGCCGGAAGGCCGGCCGCGAGGACCTGCGCCGCGCCTCTTTCGTGAGCGGTTTTCTGATCATTGACCGCATTGTCTCAGTGATCAACGTGGCGGTCTTCACCAAAACCCCGAACATCAACCTTGATTCGGAACCAGGGAAGATAGGGATATATTACAAATTCTAAGCACGAAATCCTCAATACATGCCATTGTTAATCGTTGTACGTCATAGCAGCCCGTATCGTTAAACGGCATTGTTATACGGCAAAATAACCCATGCCGAAAAACGAAATACGATACGAGCAGCGATGCCGATTACCGTATAACGAGATGTAAATTTGTTTAGGATTTAGAGTTTAGGATTTCGGATTTTCCGATGGATCATACTACAACTAACAGGATCAAGCAAGCCGTTGAGATCCTGCGAACGTCCAATTCGCTCTTCGTCCTAACCGGTGCCGGCATCTCGGCGGAGAGCGGCATCCCGACGTTTCGGGGCAAGGATGGTTTGTGGAAAAACTATTCGGCGACCGACCTGGCAACGTCCGAAGCGTTCGGCCGCGACCCCGGCTTGGTCTGGAAATGGTATCACTGGCGTCAGTCCATAATCCTGGACGCGCGGCCCAATCCCGCTCATCTCGCCCTGGTCGAACTTGAAAAAAAATTCGGAGATTTCCTGCTGCTCACTCAAAACGTCGACAATCTTCACCGGCAAGCAGGTTCAATGAAGATCCTGGAGTTGCACGGCAATATATTCCGTGCCCGGTGTCTTGGCTGCGGGAAAACGACCGATCATTCGATCCGGAATGGGGTAGAAAAGCTCCCGACCTGCTTAAGCTGCGGTGGATCGCTCAGACCCGATATTGTGTGGTTTGGTGAGCCGATCCCTCAAGATATCTGGGAAGAATCGGTTTCGTTCCTGAACCGCTCGGCCGATGCGGCATTGATCATCGGTACATCCAGCGTTGTCTGGCCGGCCGCCTTCATACCTGAGATCGCCCGCCAGAACAAAGTGCGTACGATCGAGATCAACCTGGAACCAACGCCGGTCAGTGATTCGGTCAACGTCGCGCTTTATGGTAAAGCCGGCGAGATCCTGCCAAAAATAACAAAAGCTCTGTTATAGGTCCTATAAGTCTTATAAGTCCTGTAGGACCTATTCTTTTTCTTATTTCACCAAGAAGATCTCAACTCTCCGGCTCAATTCCCTCTTTTCCTTTATCTGTTTGGTCTTGGAGAACGCGAGGGTAGAGATCCTCTCCTTTTCTATGCCGTGAGCTTTCACTAAATAGTCCATGACACTGTTGGCGCGGGCGAGAGAGAGAGTCAGGTTATAGTCCATATTCCCGGACGGATCGGCGTGACCGCGCAGTTCGCATTTAACCTTGGGATGGATTTTCAAGAATTCGGCAATGGAATCGATCACCGGTTTCTGGTCATCCCTGATATTGGCGTCGTCAACATCGAAATGGACGATGGCTTCGGGCACGGCGCTGACGACCTCCACGGGCCTGAGCTGGATCGTGTCGAACCGATCCTGAGTGATCACGTACGGCTGGGTAAAGTAAACGTAGTTCTCTTTGCTGACCTTGACCGTGTACTCACCAGGGATCAGCAGTTCACTGAATGAACCGTCAAGGTTGGTCTGAGCCTGCGTCATCGTCTTGCCGTCAATGGTCAGGTTTGCCGCATCGACCGCTCCCCCGGTCTGTCCATCAACAACCAGCCCCTTGAAATAAACACTGGACCGGTCAAGGAAGAAATTTACGACCGACGCTTCGCCCGGGTCGACGACGACCACGCGGCTCTGCCCATTGTAATTCTCGGATTCCACTCTCAGCGTGTACACGCCTTTTGGTATGCCCATTAGTTTATACACGCCGTATTCGTCATCCGATGACGCGATCTCAGAGATCTCAATCAATTTAACATACGCTGGTAGGGGTTCGTTTGTGTTTTTGTCGCGTATCTCGCCGGCAATAACGCCGGTCGGCATTACCTCGCGTTCCTTGATCAGCGACGAGTTAAGGGATACCCCGACATTGGCGCCCAGCAAACGGTAGTCACTTGTCAGGCCAAGGTCGGCCGCGGCGGTCAGGCTTATTCGGTAGAAGGGGTGAAAACGCAAACCAGGCGTGAACCGCCAGTTCCAGTCGCGCTCGTGGTTCTTTGTCAATTCCATGAAATAGGTGAACCACTTTGAAGGCAGTTCCCAGGCAAACCCGAAGGTCAAGGGGAAGTGTTCGGACAATCCTTGCCGGCCAAGCGGCACACCAAGGTTCAGGTGCCACCGGATCGGCATGAGATAGAAATTGTCGCCCATATCATAAGTTGCCAATAACTTGGGATACAAGATCAGTCCGTCATTGGAATACGGGTCGCGGCCGATGGGGAGCGTAAGCGCCATGTCCGCGCCCAGGTATGAGTTGTTCATCTTTTTCAATACGGCCTTTGCCCCGAAATCGATATCGCCGAGGTCGCCGGTAAATTCCGATCCGGTCACAGGTACCTGCGCCTGACCTTCGCCGTGCGCTCGCCACAGCGTGTACACCTCAAGCCACCGTGTGGATGTATAGGCGATGCCGAGCCGTCCCGACGCATAATCAAACAGGGTATCGTCATAATCATAACGGTATCCTTCCGCATCCAGATTGATCACGAGTATTGACCTCGCGTCCAGCATCCATTCGATATCCGCGCTTTTGACGCGACAAATGCCCTTTCCTCCAAATGTGGAGGGGAACGATATGAGGACCATCAACAAACATACGCCCATTTATGACCTCCCTTTTATTTTTTTCATTATAGTTTAAGTGAACTATGCTTCCAGCACTTGTTTTAACAAAGCCTCAGTTTCCTTTGCGTCCTTTTCATCAATGGTGTTGATGGCGAATCCGGCATGGACCATGACATAATCACCCTTTTTCGCTTCTGGTACCAGGACCACGGATATGTCCCGCTGCACGCCCATGATCTCCACGACCGCCATCTCGCCGTTTATCTCTTCGATCCTTCCGATAAAAGCTAAACACATGATTTTAAATTCCAAATACCAAATAAATGCCAAAACGCAAATTCGAAAACCGACATCCTATCTGTTACCATAGATCACCTGACCGTACGAGATGCAGCCGTCATTGGTCGGTAAATACTTGTGCAGGTAGACCTTGAAACCAGCCCTTTTCAACACTGACGCCATCATGACAAGCAGGTATCGGTTCTGGAAAACACCGCCGCTCAATGCTACGCTGTTCATGCCGTATAGTCTACGCAGTTTCCGCGCGATGTCAAGCGAAAACCCTGCGACCGTGTTATGGAACCTGGCTGATATGACCGGCGCCTTGACCCCGTTCTCAATATCGCTCAGGATCGCTCGTAGCAATGGCGCAACTTTAACCATGATCGTTTCATTCGCGACCAGCTCGTATGGATAGGATCCAGCCGCCCCTCTGCCGGCAATATGTTCCAGCCTGATCGCGGCTTCGGCTTCATAGGTTATCTCCTTTTGCAGGCCGAGCATCGCAGAAACGCAATCAAACAGCCGGCCCATACTCGATGTCCAGGCAAGATTGTATTTGGTATCGATCATCCGTTCGATCGCGGTCTGCTGGCCGCGTGCCAATTCAGCCAACACGGCGGGATAGGCCAATCCGTTTTTGTACAAATAAGCCAGAGCGATACGGAACGGTTTTTTTATGCTTTCCTCGCCACCGGGCAAGGGCAGGTATTCCAGGTGTGCAGCCCTTTGCAGGTCATTCATCGTGCCCACAAAGAACTCACCGCCCCAGATCCTGTTGTCCAGACCGTAACCAGTACCGTCAAAAGCGATGCCGATCGCCGGCCCTTGAACGTTATTCTCGCCAAGGCAGGCAGCAATATGGGCGATGTGGTGCTGGACGCCGACTTTCCTGCCTTTCAAGCTCTGCGCCACCCTGGTCGACATATAATCGGGATGAAGGTCATGGATGATAAGGTCGGGCTCAATCTTGAACCACCGTTTGTATTTCCGGATCATTTCCTTAAAAAAATCAAGCGTTTCGAGATTATCAAGGTCGCCGATATGCGGCGATACATAGGCATCCTTTTTATGCGCAAGGGTAAACGTGTTTTTTAACAACGGGCCCATGGCCAGGGTAGGTTTGACGCGGAGCGGCAATTGAACAGGCACCGGCACATAACCCCGTGAACGGCGGATAATTGAAAACCCATGGCGCGGCAGGACCAAGCCCACCGAATCATCACAGCGGTTGATGATCGCCCGGTCATGCGTGAGGTACCCGGAAACGATCCTGCCCAGTTTCTGTCTGACCTGCTGGTCGTCGATGACAATGGGCTCGTCCTGGATATTCCCGCTGGTCATTACCAGGTATGGCACGGCCTTAAGCAGCGTGTGATGAACCGGCGCATAGGGCAGCATCACGCCGATATAGGGATTTTGCGGCGCCACCTCGTCACAAACCAGGCGGTGCCTTTTCTCAAGCAGCACCACGGGCGCGGCCGGAGACACCAGGACCGTCCGTTCCATTTCGTTGACCCGCGCGATTCCGGGTACATCGCGCAGTGCGGCCATTACCGCGAAGGGTTTTGTCGGGCGATGTTTCAAACGCCGTAGTTTTTGTACGGCATGCCGATTGGTCGCATCGCAAGCGATGTGAAACCCGCCGATCCCCTTGACCGCGATAATCCGGCCACGCTTCAGAAGTTCCGCCGCCGTAACAATGGGATCGACGGTCTTCAAGACCTTGCCATTCATGGCATGTATTTCGAAGGCCGGTCCGCAGACATAGCAGCAGTCGGGCTGGGCATGGAACCTGCGATCCCCCATATTCTCGAACTCGGCTGCGCAGTCAGCGCACATTTTAAAACGTCTCATCGACGTCCGGCTGCGGTCGTACGGCGCGGCCTGGATGATGGCATACCGGGGACCGCAATTAGTACAGTTTATGAAAGGGAAATGGTAGCGCCGGTCCGATGGGCGCGAGAATTCTTCGAAGCACTGACGGCACATGGCAATGTCCGGAGAAAGCTGCGTGAACCCCTGCGCGGCCACGCTTTTGCGGATCTTGAATTCCTTGTCGTGACACAGGGGCAGAATGATCTTCGTGATTTCATCGATCCGCGCGGCCGGCGGCTTGAGCTCGATCAACCGATCCAGGAATCTCGCCAGAGCGGGCGCCGTTCCCTCGGCTTCGATGTCCACGCCGGCCGTGGTGTTGCGGACAAAACCGGCAAGACCGAGATCGTGCGCCGTGCGGTACACAAAAGGCCTGAAACCCACGCCCTGGACAATACCCTGGATGTGGATCCTCAGCCTTTTTTTCATTGACCAAAATTGTCTTAACGCGGTTTTCTTGCCTGCATACGGCTGATCAAGAACCTCGTGAGGGGAGCAAAGCCGGCGCCGGTCTTGGCAGAAACCTCAAAGAGCAGGCCGCGGGGATTGCATTGTTTTATTGCCTTCCGCGCCTTTGCCAGGCTGAAATCGACATGTTTCAAAAGATCGCACTTATTGATCACGATCGCGCGCGCCACATGGAACACGAGCGGATACTTCAATGGCTTGTCATCACCCTCCGGCGTCGATAAAATGGCCATCTTGAAGTCTTCGCCGATCTCAAATTCGGCAGGGCAGACAAGGTTGCCGACGTTTTCCACGAGGATAAGATCGTAATGTTTTTTAATCCGGGCCAGCACCTGTGCGGTCATGAAGGCATCAAGATGGCATTGGGTTTCCGTGTTGATCTGGATCGTATCAATGCCCAACCGCTTGATACGGCTGCTGTCCAGCGAACCTTTTATATCCCCCTCGATGACCAGGATACGGTAATCCTTCTTCAACCTCCGGCCGATGGCTTCTATTATCGACGTCTTACCCGCGCCCGGCGAGGCGATAATATTGACGACCAGGCTGCCGGACCGGTCAAAAAATTTCCGGTTCTCTTTTGCCCGCTCGCTATTCGAAACAAGAATTGGTTTTAAAACCGTGATCTTTTTCATAAAAGATCCTCCTTCTTAAATGTACGTGCGGCAATCTCCGCTTGCTTTCCCGTTGTGCGGCATTTCACTCGCCTTCGAGCGATTCGATATAGAACTCCCGGCCGGAAATGATCTCAAGATCGGACTTTCCGCAATCCGGGCATAGAAAGACCGGTTCTTCGATCGTGCTTTCATGCCCGCAGTCGCGGCACTTGATCCGTATCGGTATTTCACGAAAAGAAATATCGGCGGCGGCGCAAACCGTATCCGGCTTTAGATAATCGAAATAAAAACGGATGGAATCAGGTGAAAAGTTAGTGAATTTCCCGACCATGACCTTGACGCGCGACACCCGCTTCAGTCGATGAGCTTTTGCTTCCTGGACGCACAGTTCGACGAGTGATCTGGTGACGCTGTATTCATGCATGGGGAATATTTTTTCCGGGATGCCCATACCCGACGCCGGGCCGCGAAGGACCTTTCAAAATGATCTTTACCGCACCACGGCGAATTTGTAAACACGCCGGCCCTGACCTGATCTAACCAGAGCAAAATACAATCCGCTGCTCATGCCGGACGGCAGGTCCCATACCACTTCGCCGAACATGCTGTCGGGCACAAGATCTTCCGCGACGCGGCGGCCGGCGATCGAATAGATATTGACCAAGGCGTCCGCGGGCAAATTTCTTATCCGGACGCGGCTTTGACCGATCACCGGATTGGGATAGATCACGACGCTGTCCAGATCAGGCTGCGAATCTACCTGTATTTCCAGTTTCAGCAGACCGGTCTCGGCGCCGATCCAGAAACAGTTGCGCGCAGGATCGTATTCAAAACCCTGGGTCTGGATCACTTCTTTGTCCGTCGTGTCAAAGTCAACGTACGCACCGATGTCATCGTAGGTAATGCCGTCGATCAGGCCGGTCAGAGGTTCATACCAGTAGATGCCGTCGCGCGCCATGATCCATACCCTGTCTTCGGAATCGATTTCGACGTCGAACAGATCCTGCGAGGAGATCGCCGAGACAAGGCTGAACAATGAGTCATCTACGATCAAACCGACCGGCGACGCAATATATACGTGATTATTGCCGTCAACGATAATACCCCTAAGATTTTTCGTATAACCACCAGGAGTATCATACACGATATATGAATCATCACCGGTATTAAAAAGCGTGCCTTTTGTGTCCGTAACGACCAGGCCACCGGGCTGTTCGCTGATCGTGCGCCAGACCTTGCCGGCGCTGTCGATTGCCGTTTCGCAGAAAAAGCCTTCCTGTTTTGGCGCCAGCGCGTAAGCGTTCGACAATGCCGAATCGACGATCCAGCACCGGTCGGCTGTCTGTCCGGCCAGTGATATGAACAAGTTGCCATGCTCGTCTGATTCAATATCCCAGACACCGGTTGTATGGTCCATGTTCTTGTAGCCAAGCGGGATATAGGCCCATTCACCGGTTTCCGGATCCATGGCAAACGCGATCATGGTATCGCCCGTCTGAACCCACCTTTCGATCGGATTGCTGGCGAACCATACGCGGCCGTCCGGCGCCGTGACGCATCGGTGAATGTTGTTGAAAGGAACGACCGAATCACGCACGAACCGGACCCATTCTCCATTATCTTTTAGCCAGCTGAATCCCCTTGACATCGACGAGCGGTGGCCATGGGTCACGAAAACGCCTTCGCTGTTAGCCGTGATGCAGCTAATATGGTTCGATCCCGGGCAATTGCCTTTGTGCAACACCCAGCAAGCACGGGCGCGGTCATATTGACCAATGCCTTCGCCGTAATAATCCCGGTCCCGGTTGTTCCCCAGACCGCAATACCAGGATGAATCCATGACCAGTATCGACCACACCTTAGCCTGGTAAGGCAAGCTGTCTTTTATGATGGTAAGCACACCCTCATGATAAACCCCCACCTGTCTCGATGAATCCATGGCGAGCAGCAGGGAGTCGCCACTCACACCTATGTCCAGGACCTTATTGTTCAACAGCGTGTCAAAATGATCACCTGAGAACCGGTAGAGCCCGTTGTTTGTGCCGGCGTAAATATTCGTATCCGCGATCTGGATGGTGTTGATCCTGATCGCGTTAAGATTATACATGGACGTATCGTAGAAGTCTTTCGTGAACCTGACCAGCCCCTGGTCCGTACCTACCCATACCGAGCTGTCGTCAGTGCAGATCGATGTGACCGAGTTCGACGGCAGGCCGTGCTCTATATATATGCTCAGGCGTGAATCATCGGTGAAATCATCCGGCGTTCCGTTCTGCACTATGCGCAGCAGTCCGTCGGTCGTCCCGACATAGACCGTGTCGCGCCGGCAATAGGCCGTGCTGATCCTGGAACAGGGGAGGCAGTCGATCGGATAATTCCTGATCGCGTCAAAGGCGGTGTCGACCTGAGCGAGACCAAGTTCGCTCCCCGACCAGATAAAACCCGTGCTGTCGAGCGCGACGCAGTTCTGGCGGTTCACGCGGAACCCGTCCAGGCTTGTCAGTACGCTGAAGCTTTCGCGGCGCGTGTTATATTTGACCAGCCCGCCGTTGGCCGCGCCGTAGATAAGCGAATCCCTGCCGGTCAGGTCATAGTAATAATCATAATTCGTGAAACTTGCGGGGCTGACCGCAATATTGATCGCCATCAGTAGTATCAGAGCGGTCATCTCAAATAAGCCTTTGCCGATTCGGTCGAGATCACATACCCGAGCCGGACACAGAGTGCCAGCTTCATAGCCAGACGTAACAGAACACCGGGACGGTAGTGCTTGTTGAAGAAAGTGTAGAACGAACGGGAATGGTGGATCATCGGATGGATATTTTCCTTGCGCGTGTTCTCCCCGCGGAAATGGATCGCATAGGCGCGGTCCACCCACCAGGTCTCCCAACCGTGCTCGCGCAGCCGGTAACTGAGGTCCGCATCCTCCAGATACATGAAGAAACGGTCATCAAGCGCACCGCAATCATCAAGGGCTTTCCGCCGTATCAATAATAAAGACCCTTCAAGAAAATCGACCTTTTGCGGTCGCGCGTAATCAAGGTCCGAGTACAGGTAACGACGGGAAAAAGGATTGGCAGGGAGACACCGGTTGAACACGGAACGCCGTCCAAAAAGGACATTGAAATACCCCGGAAATCTCCGGCAGGTCAGCTGGCGGGAGCCGTCGGGTTTCAGGATCTCACCGCCCGCGATCCCGCAACGCGGGTGCTGTTCCATGAAGCGGACCAATCCATCGACCGCACCGGGCAGAACGATCATGTCCTGGTTCACCAGGAGAATAAGATCTCCGTGCGTCCGGGCAATGACCTTGTTGACGGCAGCCGCGAACCCGATATTGGCCTTGCACATGATGTATCCTACGGCGGGACCGGCAAGATGTTCCCTCGCCTGGGCCACGCTGGAATCGCTTGAGCCATTGTCAAATACGAAAATTTTTTTTTGCTGTTCAAAGGTTGTTTTATCCAGGGATTCAAGGCATGCGGAAAGATACCTGCCTGAATTGTAGTTGACGATGATTATGTCGAGAGCCATCGTTTGTTGAAAATCCGAACAAGTCTCAGCTTCCAGACCAACCAGAAAGCTTCCCAAATGATCTTTTTTGACATCTTAGAGATACCAGCCCGGCGTTCCACGAAGATGATGGGTATCTCCTTAAAGGGGAGTCCGGCACCACGCACTGCAAAAACGCTCTGGATCTGAAAGCCATAGCCGTCGACCTTGAACTTCCTCCAGTTTACGCTCTGCAGCGCTTTTCTTGAGTAGCATTTGAAACCGCTGGTCAGATCACGGATGGGTATTCCAATGACCAGCCGGGCGAAAAAGCAAGCAAAAAATGATAGCAGCAAGCGCTTCATGGGCCAGTTGACAACGCTGACACCATCAACGTACCGCGAGCCAATGACCAGGTCGAACCGATCCATCAGTTCGATGAAACGCGGCAGATCGCCGGGATCATGGGAAAAATCGGCGTCCATTTCGAACGCAAAATCATATTTTCTTTCCAGAACATAGGCGAAACCGACGACGTAAGCCGTGCCCAGTCCCAATTTCCGGGGACGCCGGATAAGATGGACTCTGGGATTGTGTTTACTTAGTTCCTCGACGATCAGTGCTGTTTTATCGGGTGAATTGTCATCGATGACCAGGACTTCCAGCTGGTCAGAAACCGATAAGATCCGGTTAATGATCTTCTGGATGTTCACGGCTTCATTATAACTTGGGATTATGACCAGCCCTTTAGCCATAACCAAATTATATTTAAAATCCCCATTGTGTCAATATTTCAGGGCAAACCCAGGCATTGACTTTACTCAAAAAATCGATACAATTATGGATGTTAAGGAGGACATGATGGGTAAGATCAAAGTGGCAATAATTGGTGTTGGGAATTGTGCATCGAGTTTGGTTCAGGGCATTCATTATTACCGGCATGCCAAAGAGTATCAGCTTATCCCGGGCATCATGCACACCCGCCTGGGCGGCTATCATATCAATGATATCGAATTCACGTTTGGCATTGACATTGATAAGAACAAAGTCGGCAAAGATCTGACTGAGGCGATCTACACAAAACCAAACAATACGTTCAAATTTTGCACGGTACCGCGGATGAATGTGCCCGTGGTCCGGGGTATGACCCACGACGGGCTGGGCTATTATCTTTCCCAGATCATTGAGAAAGCTCCAGGTCCGACCGCGGATATTGTCGGTCTGCTCAAACAGACCAAGACCGATGTAGTCATCAACTACCTGCCGGTCGGCAGCGAGGAAGCCACAAAATGGTACGTGGAACAGATCCTGACCGCGCGCTGCGCCCTTATCAACTGCATCCCGGTTTTCATTGCCAGCCAGAAATACTGGCACAAAAGGTTCGTCGAAAAAGAACTGCCGGTCCTGGGCGATGATATAAAATCACAGGTTGGCGCCACGATCCTGCACCGCGTGCTGGTCAACCTGTTCCAAGACCGCGGCGTGAAGCTGGAACGTACCAGCCAGCTTAATGTCGGCGGTAATACCGACTTCTTGAATATGCTGGAGCGCTCGCGCCTGCAATCGAAAAAAATATCAAAGACTCAGGCCGTGACATCGCAGCTTAAATACAATATCGGCGCGGATAACATCTACATCGGACCTTCAGATTATATCGCGTGGCTCACCGACCGGAAATGGGCGCATATGAGACTGGAAGGCCGGACTTTTGGCGACGTACCATTGAACATCGAGTTGAAACTTGAAGTGTGGGACTCGCCGAACTCGGCGGGCGTAGTGATCGACGCCATACGGTGCGCCAAGCTGGCGCTTGACAACAAACTGAGCGGTTCTATTGTCGAACCTTCAAGTTATTTCTTTAAATCGCCGCCGGTTCAGTTCCCGGACAATATATGCCGCGAGAAAACCGAAGATTACATTGCTAAATACGGCACGAAGCACACACCGCTCGCCGTACGCAAGCATCCAAAAAAGAAACGCAAATAACATGCTCCGGCGATGGATCCCATGAAACGGGGTCTGTTGATCACGTTCGAAGGCGTCGAAGGATCAGGCAAGACAACGCAAGCGAAGAACCTGGCACAGTGGTTTGACGAAAAAGGCATCCCCTATGAATTTGTCCGGGAACCAGGAGGAACCGATATCGGTGAGGTAATCCGTTCCATATTGCTTAACCCAGACCTTAAAGTCCATCCCAAATGCGAGGCTTTGCTGTTCCTGGCCGCCCGCAGTCAGGTCGTGCATGACCGGATCTTGCCGGCGTTGCAGCAAAAAAAGGTCGTGATCGTCGATCGGTTCTCGGATTCCACCTATGCTTACCAGGTATGCGGCCGCGGGCTTCCCGAACGGCTGATGCGCATCCTGAACCGGTTTGCCAGCGCCGGTCTCACGCCCGACCTTACGATTCTTGTGGACATCGACACATCCCGGCGCCATGAGCGGGGAAAAGATCATGACCGCATGGAGCGCGAAGACGACAGTTATCACCAGAAAGTACGCCACGCTTACCTGCAGTTGGCGCGGCGAGCCAAGAAAAGGATCAAGGTCCTCGATGGCGAAAGGTCCATTGAGGAATTGAAAAATGAAGTATTAAGGCATGTTCAGGACCTTCTGAACAGAAAGGGGCACCCATCATGAAGAAGATAATTATTCCGTTATTATTGGTATCCCTGATATGCGGGATATTTATCGGCAGCCGACTGTGGGCCGGCACCGAAACTTATCAGTTGCTCAGGATCTTCAACCGGATCCTTAAAGATATCGAGGACAGTTATGTCGACCCGGCAAGCTCTGATTCGCTGCTGCACGGCGCTATCAACGGCATGATAAAGTCGCTGAACGATCCGCACACCGTCTATTTGTCAAAGAGCGACTATGAAGACCTGCGCACTTCTACCGAGGGTGAATTTGGCGGGATCGGAGCCCAGATCGGCAAGCGCGATGAGAAGATCATGATCGTATCCCCGCTGGATGGAACGCCCGCTTACCGGGCGGGCTTGATCCCTGGCGATAATATCACCATGATCGACAGCGTACCGACCCAGGGCAAGAACGTCGAGGTTGTAGTGCATGAGATCCGCGGCGAACCCGGCACCAAGGTGCGGCTGACGATCCAGCGGCAGGCTATCGCCGAACCGTTCGATGTCGTGCTCACGCGCGCGGTCATCAAGCTGGAAGCGGTACGGTATTATGGCATGCTCACCCCCGATATCGGCTATGTGTATCTCGCCACTTTCTCAAGAACCGCTGATGCCGAGCTCAAACAAGCGCTCGACTCGCTGTTTGCCAATGGCGCGAAAAAAATAGTCTTTGACTTGCGGTTGAACACGGGTGGTCTTCTCCAGGAAGGTGTCATGGTCAGCGAACTGTTCCTTTCCCAGAACAAGGATATCGTCACCACGCGCGGCCGGCGAGAACCCCAGCGCACGTTCAAATCGTTGAAAACGTATGAATATGGCGAGTTCCCCATGATCACGCTCGTGGACGGTGGTTCCGCTTCAGCGTCCGAGATCGTTGCCGGCGCACTCCAGGACTGGGACCGGAGTTTGATCATCGGGACCAGGACTTTCGGAAAGGGATCGGTCCAGACCTTGAACCCCCTTGAGGACGGCGGTGCACTCAAGCTCACCACCGCCCGCTGGTACACGCCTTCAGGACGGTGTATTGACAAACCGTTTGACGAAAATGACACCGGCACCACCGAAGTCATAGATACGACGGCAGTCTACACGACCGTCGGTCCCCTCAAACGCAAGGTGTACGGCAAGGGCGGCATCACCCCGGACATCACGATCGAACCTCTTCAACCGACCAAACTGGAAATCGATGTCTGGTCCAAAGGTCTGTTCTTTGATTTTGTTATCGATTACACGGGCTCCCATAAAAATATCACCAGGGATTTCAAGGTCGATGGCCCGGTCCTTGAAGAATTCGCCGCCTTCCTCAAATCCAAAAAGGTTGATTTTACCGACGCGCAGTTCGATTCGATACAGACGATCTTCGCCCAGCGTTTGAAACAAGAGATCTTCGCCAATCTATGGGGTCAGAAAGAACGTTACCGCATTGGCTTGCCGGACGACCCGTTTGTCCTGAAAGCCCTGGAACTTCTGAAGGAGGTGAAGAATCAAAAAGACCTTTTTCGGAGCGCAACCAACTGAGGTGAATCAAAAACAACGCGCTGTGGATTTTAGAATTTTTCTATGGGTCGCGCTGGCGGCAATGCTGACCGTGCTGTTCTTGAAGTTACGGACCCGAAGGGAAAAGGATGGGTCCCGGTGACGGCGACACAATTGCCTTCTCGTGATCTTTTACACGGACTAATGCCATGCACCGCATCGAAATAAGACGCAGGAACGACCCCCGCGAAAAATCGGTCAAAGAGGATTTCATTACGCTTGGCGCCAGGGACATCACCAGGGTCGCGGTCCGCGATGTCTACTACCTCGACGACACGTTGACGCGCCAGCAGGCCAGGCGCATAGCCCGCGAGCTTTTCTGCGACCCGGTCGTGGAGGAACTCACGATCGGACCGGGCCGCGGTTTTGATGTAATGTTCAACCCCGGCGTCACCGATCCCCGGGAAGCAAGCATAAAGAAAGCGATCGCCGACCTCGGCCTTAAAGCGCCCGCGGTAAAGACCGCGACGAATTATGTTATCACCGGCAGCTTCAATGCGCCGTACCGGAAAAAGATCGAGCAGCTGGCCAGTTTATTCCTCTACAATCCTCTGATCCAGCACATCAGGTACGCGCACGAGAAAATGTCCCGTCATAAACGGTATCGCCTCAGCATCGTCACAGTCAGCCTTGATCAGGATCTTAAGAAACTAAGCGACGAGATGGGGCTTTCACTTTCGCTCGCCGAAATGAGGACCATAAAACGTTATTTCACCCGCAAGAACCGCCAGCCCACGGATGTTGAGCTGGAGACCATCGCGCAAACCTGGAGCGAGCACTGCGGGCACAAGACCTTCCGTGGCAATATACTTTACCGCGGAAAACGGATCAGGAATCTGCTGAAGAACACGATCATGAAATCCACCCGGCAGATCAACAGCCCCAGGTGCCTGTCGGTTTTCCATGACAACTCTGGCGTGATCGATTTCGACGAGACTTACGGCGTGTGCTTCAAGGTCGAAACCCACAACCACCCGTCGGCTCTGGAACCTTACGGAGGTGCCGCTACCGGCATCGGCGGGGTTATCCGTGACATTCTCGGAACCGGGCTTGGCGCCAAGCCGATCATGAATACCGATGTCTTCTGTTTCGGCCCGCCGGATTTCCCATATCGACGGTTACCCGAGGGTATACTGCACCCGCGCCGGATCATCAAGGGAGTATACCAGGGGGTCAGGGATTACGGGAACCGCATGGGTATTCCGACGCCCAGCGGCGCAATCTATTTTGACGAAGAGTTTCTATATAACCCGCTGGTCTACTGTGGCACGGTCGGACTGATCAGGAAAGACCGTATCGAAAAAAAACCATGCCGGGATGATCTGATCGTCCTGGTCGGCGGCAGGACCGGCCGTGACGGCATTCATGGCGCCACCTTTTCATCGGTAGAACTGTCGAGTGAATCAGAGAAATCGTGCGTGCAGATCGGCAACCCGATCATGGAAAAACGCGTACTTGACTGCCTGCTCCCGGTGAGCGATCAGGGGATCGTGAACTGCGTCACTGACTGCGGCGGCGGCGGGCTGTCCAGCTCGGTCGGCGAAATGGGCAGAACCCTGGGCGCGAAGGTGAACCTAGATAAGGTGCCTCTCAAATATCAGGGACTGACACCCCGGGAGATCTGGATCAGCGAATCCCAGGAACGCATGATCCTATCCGTGCCCCGCCGGCATCTAAAAAAAGTATTAAAAGAATTCCAGGACGAAAATGTGGAAGCGACCGTCATCGGCTCGTTCACCGGCGACAAAATGCTCAGACTCAACTATGGCCGCAAGAATGTCTGCACGCTTGACATGGATTTTCTACACGATGGCTTGCCTATGCCCACCAAAAAGGCAGTTGATAAAATGACTCCTCCGAAAAGGATCAAGATACCGCTGCCGCGTGATCACGCAAGGGTCCTGCTGGAACTTGCCGGCAGCCTTAATTCTTGCTCACGCGAATGGGTGATCAGGGAATACGATCACGAAGTGCAAGGTGCCAGCGTGATCAAACCGCTGGTCGGCGTCGACCATGACGGACCCCAGGATGCGGTGGTCATTAAACCGCTACTCGGCGGGAACAAGGGGATCGTGGTTTCGTGCGGGATCAATCCCTCGTACGGCAAGCTCGATGCCTATAACATGGCGGCATCGGTGATCGACGAGGCACTGCGGAACCTTACGGCGGCGGGCGGTGATATCGCGCGGGCCGCGATGCTCGATAATTTCTGTTTCGCGTCGCCGGAACGTCCGGACGTGCTGGCTGACATCGTCCGCTCATCGCAGGCTTGTTATGACACAGCGATCGCCTTCGGCGTGCCGTTCATATCGGGCAAGGATAGCCTGAACAATGAATGGATGGATACTAATGGTCGCAGCCATCGTATCCCGCCGACCTTGCTTATATCCGCTATGGGGGTCATCGATGACGTCGAGTCCTGCATAACCATGGACCTGAAAAAGGATCACAGTGAACTTTTTTTAATCGGCGATACATACGAGGAACTGGGGGGTTCAGAGTACTGCCGGCACCTGCGCATCCACGGCGGTCGGGTTCCCGGTGTGGACTTCAAGACCGCGCCGCTCATCCTCAAACAACTCCACGCGGCGATCACGCGCGGACTGATCCTCGCCTGCCACGATCTCTCGGAAGGCGGATTAGCACTGGGCTTGAGCGAAATGGCCCTAAGCGGTAACATCGGCGTGGATGTCGACCTGGACCGCGTATCGTACCGCGGCACGGTCCGGCGGCCTGATTTTATCCTTTTCGCCGAATCAAATTCGCGTTTTATCATCGAAGTTTCAGCCGGCGACGTCAGCCAGCTTCATCAGATCTTTTCCGGCCTGCCCATGAGCCATATCGGATGTACGAAGCCGCACCAAAACCTTGTTGTCCGCGCCGGCGGCAAGAAACTCATCGCTGTACCCCTCGCCATCGTGAAAAAACGCTGGAAACGCATAACCTGAGCGCCATGGCTTGATCTATGCATGAACAACTCATCTCTCATCTCCGCACCCATGGTCTGGAAGGCGGCATCATTCCGGTCGGCCGTCTTGCTGTGATCGGCGACGAACTCAATAAATGGCACCATGATAAATTGCTCAGTGATGAAGTTCACTCCGAATATCTTTCCTGGTTTGACTATAACTACCGGAATTTCTTATCTGATGCGCAATCCGTTATTATCGTCGCGGTCCCTGATGTGCAAACAAAGATCGTCTTTACGTGGCATAAAGAATCCCATCCGTTCACGGTCCCGCCCACTTACCTGCACTGGCACCAGGTGAATAAAAAAGCCGAGGATGTGCTTTTGAAAATCCTGACTCCGGCACGACGTAAACTCGTTCCGGCAAAACTTCCGCTGAAACTGACAGCGGTGCACAGCGGCGTCGGACAATATGGTAGGAACAATATCTTTTACATCCTCAACAAAGGTAGTTTTCACCGCCTTGCGTGTTTTTTCTCCGACTTCCCCTGTGACGACGGCAGCGGCTCATGGGTCGATCTTTCGCACCTGCCCCGCTGTGATAAATGCGACGTCTGCGTCAAGAGCTGCCCCACCGGCGCGATCCATCATGACCGGTTCCTGATATCGGCCGAAAAATGCTTGACATTCCATACTGAACGGTCCGGCGATATCCCGTTCCCGGACTGGATCAAACCGACCTGGCACAACTGTCTGGTCGGATGCATGATCTGCCAGAAAGTGTGTCCCGAGAACAAAGCCTTTTTGCAACACATCCGCCTGGGCGCGACCTTTACCCAGAATGAAACGGAATTGCTCGTCGGCAAGAAGCTCCCGGACAGGCTCCCGCCCGAGCTTGAGGCCAAGCTTAAAGATAGCGATCTATTGGAGATCCTGGACATCATACCGCGCAACCTGCGCGCGCTGTTGGGTATCACCTCGTAAGCCTCCCAAAACACAAAACCAAACCCTGTCAACGGCTCCCGCAAGACCGATACTTTTAGTAGAACTAAACTTTTCCGCGTCCGCGATGTCAAAAGGTTAGAAGATGAAATATCCAAAGATGAAAGGAGACGCACCATGTCAGAAAAATATCTAAGCAAATGGGAGCCGTTCCGGGATCTAGTGAGCATGAGGACTGACGTTGACCGTCTTTTCGAGTCTTTCTTTGGCAAGGAGATGAAGATGACGGAATCCATGTGGCATCCGCTGATCGACATTGCCGAGCATGACGGCGTGATCGAGGTAAAGGCTGAGGTCCCGGGAATGCAGAAGGAAGATATCAAAGTGTCGGTGCGCGACAATATGCTTCAGATCTCTGGGGAGAGAAAGCAGGAAATCGAGAAGAAAGATAAAACGTATCACGTGCTCGAACGTTCCTATGGAAAATTTGTGCGCACCATAGATCTGCCTGCCCAAGTCGATGCCGACAGGATAAAAGCGAACTACAAAGACGGTGTTCTAACGATTGTTCTTCAGAAGCCAGAATCACTTAAGCCCAAAAACATTGAAGTCAATTTAAATTGACAGGGAATTAGTTAAGATTAGGCGGAAGAACGCAAAGGGCCGGGTTTTATACCCGGCCCCAATTTTTTTGTCTTACATGACGATCATTCCAGCAAGATCAATTTTGTCATTCCCGAAACCGTACCAACAACAGGTGAGATAAAATAACAGCCGGCGGCGACCAGGCGGCCCCGGTCATCCCGGCGGTCCCACAAAACATCGCACGGGAACTTTTTGACATGGGAGGTAACGAGCGATCTTACTATTTCCCCAGCTGCGTCATAGACCGCCAGCCTTACTTCGCCGCTGCCAAACTTGTTGATCCTGACGATAATGTTCCCGCGCGCCGGGTTCGGGTTGCAGGTGATGATCGCGCCGTATTCCGGGCTCGCATGCCGCGCTTCCTCGATCCCGACCGGATTCTTGACCCGGACCAGCATGCTCTCGGGCCGCGAATTACCGTATTCATCGCTAGCCACGACCTTAACCCAGTACGGTCCGTTGGGCACGGTCGTCGTCTGCCAGCATAACATCGAATCCGTATATTCGATGGTTGAATCGCCGTCCGTATTCGTGAAAATATAATAGAGGCGCCGGTTCAGGGAATCGTAGTTGCAGTTGCTGTTGCACGTGCCGTCGTCCTTGTAAATAGTTCTTACCTGCGACGTCGTGTAGGAATCGAGCGATTCCGAGAACTGCACGCTCAGCATGGGCGGTATCACGTAATTCCCCACGGTATCGCGGATCGAATAAACAAGCTTGTACACGGCTACCCACCACGTATTGTGATTCATCTTGTCCTCGACCCGGCAGATGAAATCGACGTTGCCATAGATGCTGTCGGGGTTCAGATACGTGTTTGTTTGATTGGTGCAGATGCCAAAAATGCGTCCCGTGACCGCGTTGGTGAACACCGGTATCGTGCGGTCAGTGTCGGGAGCAACCTCGGTCAGCGGGTTCTTGTAGTACCCTCCGTAGCTTGACCACACCACCCCGGAATTACGGTTCTTGGAATAATGGTTGTGATTGAATCCGGCAGTCGGCCAGGTCACGATCCGGGCGATCGTATCGCTGACATAAACGGTATCGCCGACCTGGACCTGGATCGAAGGGCCGTCCACGTGATAATACTGGTAGCCGGAGCAAAAGGCGGCGCCCGCAGAGTCGGCGACCGATATTCCCATGTAATACGTGCCGCTGTTCCAGATGGCTTTGACATAACCGTATTTCACCGCGGTTACCGGGTGGAGCGCCGGGACCATGATATCATCGCCATTGTGCACGTAGGGGCTCCCGCCGTAGTCCTGAAAAATACCCCATGAATTGCCTACGGGCCAGACCTGGTTCTGAGGCGGGTGCGGCCAGAGCATCTGAGCGGCGATGATGCTGACCAGACCGAAAATCAATAATATTCCTTTTATCTTCATGATCCCTCCCTAGAACCGGTACTCAAAAGCATTTTCCACGGTCGTGACCGTGAAGGTTTGTTCATCGGTAAAAGCAACAATGGGAATGAACGCGTTCCAGGTTTTGTAAGGTATCGCGGTCTGCCACTGGACATCGCCGTTTTGATCCAATAGGTTCACTAACCCGCGCGCATGCCGGTTCTGAACATCACGGCCCAGATCCTCGTCTTCACCGACCGCGACCAGAGAATTGTCATGAGAAATGCCGACCGAGATATATTCAAGTTTCCCAGTGATCTCTTCACGCTTGAACATGACGGCTTTTTCAAGCAAGCCGTAGACCACTAAAAGCTTGCGGTCGATGAACGCAAAAAGCGACCCGTCACGGGAAAAAACCATTTGCCGGATAAAAGGGGATCCTATCGGTATCCGGCCGATCTCTTGACCTGACTTAAAAAGAATGACCTGGTCATCGGTCGCCAGAGCGATCAGATCGCCGTCACGGCTGAGCGCGCACGAATTGGCCTTGCCCAGGTTGTACAATTCTTTGCCGGCATTGTCAAAAACACGCACGCCGTTGATCCCGTCATGAACGCAGTAGACCGCACCGTTCTCCGAAAAAGACCGGACCATGAGAAACCCGATCTCGACCGTGCCTGTTTCTGCACCTTGTACATTATAGAAATGAAGTGTGCCTTTTCCTGAAATAGGGCCGTCATAATCGATCCCCACAACAACGCCGTCATCTCCGATATCGAAAAGCGTGTGGCCAAAATTATTTTTGTGAAAGACAATAGCGTTATTGGCGTCGTATAAGGTAAACTCAGCGATCGGGATGAACTCGGAATTACCAGTATCATACGTAAACGATGCGTGGTACAAGTTTTTCTCAGAATATACTTCCATGGAATGGCCGATTGCTGTGCTTTCTTTCAGCAGGACCGGCTGGATGGCGAGCGCCAGTATCGGAAAAAACAGGATGAATTTTTTCATCGAACCTCCTTTAATAGATTATAAACACTTCATGTTGAATTGCAAGAATGATTTTGCCCTGGCGGCCGGCCGAATACCGGCGGTGGCGATCAGAAATAAAACAGGTATTTTGCTTTTACTGCGCCGACCTGGTATATTGGCTTGACCACGCCTGGTTCGTCGACCTCGGCGCGGTAATCGTTGAGCGCGATATAGATCCATGACTTGGGGCTGAAGTTCCACGAAAAGAGCGCGCCCGTGCGAACAGCTGCCAGCCGCGTCTCTTGGGCATCCCCGGCTTCATCATAGATGATAAATTCGCTGAACAAAGTGATGGTCGCGGGCGTCGTGATGTAAAATTTGGTGTTGGGCCGGAGACGCATGGTCTTTGCCAGGAGTGTGTTTTCCGGATCCCATTCCAGCCAGTAATTCGCGTCTATTCCCACGGCCAGGTGTTCAATGACCGACCAGCGGCAGGTCGCATAACTCGATCCCTGGTAGGCAAGGAAGCCGCGTTGGTAATTATAGTTGTAACCGTAATTGCTGCCGAATTCAAGATGCTGCCCCATTAGATTTCCCCAGGCCGAAAGGTTCACGTTACGGTACTGGTAGTTCGTGTCAGCTTCATAATACGGGCCGAGATAACCCGAGAGATCGCATCCCCATTCATTACGGGTATTGGGGTTGAACTCCAAAACCGCGATCTTTGACCAATCAGTACTGCCGGCTTCTTTTATTAATACCGCGCCCAGCGCCGTGTAGATATTGCTGATAAACCCGCGCTGGAACTGGTTGAATGGTCCGCAGAGTATCAGGACCTTCTGCTCGCCGGCCATGGGCACGAACCCGATCGATTTTACGTTGAATGAATCATGGATCGCGCTGGCGCCGCCCAGGGCAAGAAACGGACCGAAGAAACCGAACATGCCGGACGACACTGCCCAACCCTTTTTGCCGCTGCTGTCGCTGACCGCGGCCTGGGCAATGTACTGGTTGGGACCCCGGCGGTACACGTTGTCAAGCCCCACCGCGTAATTATAATTATCTGCGGTGTCACGCATTCCGCTGACCAGTATACCCAGATCTGAATTCTGGAATAAGCGCCGCTTCATGCGAAAGACGCCGTATATTTTATTGGTCTCCAACAGGGTATCGTTTCTTTCATATTTACCGGTGAAAGCTCCGAGTAACCCGTAATTTGTGTTCTCTGTTTTACTGGTCAGTTTCAGGCCGCCGATTATCGGTACGGCATCGCCGTTCATTGACTTGCCGACGCTCCGGCTGTAAAAGAGCTGGAGCGGCGTGAAAAACCCCTTATTCTCGCCAAAATCGGACATCCGGAAGATATCTTTACCTTCCAGGAAAAACGGCCGTTTCTCGCTGAGAATAGTCGGATATCGGTTCAGGTTCAATGTATAAGGATCAGACTCGATCTGGGCAAAATCAGGGTATAGCGTGCTGTTGAGCGTCGTCTGCGGCGTGATATCCCACTTGATATTCAAGCTGCCGCTCGGTTTGATCTTCATGCTGTCGGTCCCGCTGCTGTCAGAATATGACCGGTGCCGGTCGTCCCGCACATAAACTTCAGGATACAGCTCAAAATTGTATCCCTGCACCCGCGGGTCAACGCCGGTCATGACCGGCCACTTCGAGATCAATTCTCCTTCTTTTTGCAGCGTCTCGGTCCAGTAATCAGTCTCATGGTTTGCCGCGATATACCTCATGAACTGTATCCCCCACTGATCAAGACCGTTCTTATACCTTATCGTCTTGAAGGGTATTTTAAATTCCGCGACATATTGATTATCATAGAATTTGATCGCGAAATACCACACCCCATCCCATGAATCGTCCATGGTCCGGCCGTCATCAAGGATCCACCCGTCATCATATATACCGCTGCCATTGATGAGAAAATAATAGGCCGTGGTCTTGCTGCCGAACGGATCAATACCCACGGCGATAAAATCTTCCGCGGTCGTAAGATTAGCTATCATTTCGTGGCTGTCAGCGTGGCAGACAAAAGCAAAATACAAATTACTGTGGTCTTGTAAGACATAAACTTCCGTTTTTTCAGTGCTTTTTTCCATTTCATAGGGTTCATACTGGATAAAATCATAGGCCGAATCAGCCTGGTTCCACACTTCATCAATAATTCCATCGATCCTGGGACTTATCGCGGTAAAGTGCACTTCCAGCGATTTAGGCTGGGTTTGAACCTGACAAAATACGATCGTGGCAATTACGATCATTAAGTGCATATTTGGCTCCTTTTAATATTATACGTAATTATATTGAAAAAGTTTCATATTTCCATAACATCCTTTACTTTTCAGTGTTGCTGATTATAATAGCGAGATCACAACAGCGAGGTAAAAAATGAAATCCATAATAAATAACATCGTTCTTTTAGCATTTAGCGCTGGGATCATGGCAGCCCAAGCTCAAGAGACTCTTGGCTTTAAAGATCTGCGGTGGGCGTATGATCTGACGCCTGGCACTAAGCTGGTATACTCGATCGAGGACCGCACGACCCTGTCCAATACCGAGAATGGCCGCGTCGGCACAATGACGGTCTGGACGATCAGGCAGAACGACGCCAGGGACCTGCACGTGGTGATAAGCGGCGTCATGTTACCTTACCGGCTCCGACCGGAAAACGAGCGCGATGACTATCCACCGGAATTTAGTTACGCATTCTGTGACCTCAGCCCCAATGGAACATACCGGGCCCACTGGGCGCTTGAACATACATATTTCCAGGACCTGTTCATCCCCATGCCCGCCAGCAGCGAACAGGCAGTGGCAGGATGGGGATCCGGCGAGCTCCAATTTGCAGAAAAAGAGCATTACCGGGCCCAGTCCGAAACGGTTTCTGACTCGACGGTGACTCTTTCGGTCGTGCGAGAAAGCCCGCTTGACCGGATCCACGGGATATCAAATGCATCGCTGGTGGTCTTCAGGGTCAAAGATGCCGGCATGGTGCCGACATCCAAAAAACTGATCAAAGACCGTACCGGCGGCATCCATACTGAAACAGCGATCACGCTGGATTCGGTAGTCCAGTTCGATCTCGCCGCCATGAGGGATTTTTTCAGCGAAGCCGACATCTACTTTGCCGCTGATTCAGCTTACGATAACTTTGTATCCAATGCCGAGGAAGACCCTGCGCATGCAGTAGAATGGCTCGCTGATGCCGAGTCAATACTGGTCAAAGCCCGGTCGGATATTATTCAGCCCGAACTGAAAAGCATTGTCGCGCAATGGACCGACGGATTTGTCTCTGATTCACAGTACATCAACGACATGATCAGAAAAAGGAGCGAGATCATTGGAAAATCAGCTCCCGCCTGGAACGCGGTTGATTTCAAGGGTAAAAAACACTCTCTGAACAAATATAAAGGAAAGGTGGTCGTGCTTGATTTCTGGTACAAGAACTGCCCATGGTGCATCCGGTCAATGCCGGCGCTCAAACGCGTTGCCGAACGTTTCAAAGACAAGCCTTTCGCCATCATCGGCATGAACGTGGACAAGAACGAGGATGACGCCCTGTTGGTCATGGACACGCTCCAGCTGAATTATGTCAATGTTAAAGCCGGCGAGATAAACAAGCTCTATGGCGTGACCGGCTACCCCACGTTATTCATCATCGATAAAAAGGGCAGGTTCTACGACATGCGCATCGGGTATACCCCGGACCTTTACGAAACATTGGTAATATCGGTTGAAGCTGCACTGGCGAAATAACGGTAGAATAATTTAGTTATTAAGTAATTATGTAATTAGGCAAATAAAAAAAGCGTCCGCGTATTCTAATCCTGATCGCTTAAGATCGTCCGCACCTTTGCCTTGCATTCTTCACAAAGTTCGCCGGTTTCGTTATCCACGGTCCTGATCGTACCTTTGGCGTCCTCCATCAAACACCCCTGGTTGGGGCAGTGGTCAAGACCAAAGTTGTGACCGAGTTCGTGGTTGACGACCTTGACCAGGCGTTCATGAAATTTCTGGACCGAGACTTTTTTCTTTCCCAGGCGGTACGTGGAGATCACGCATACGCGGCCCGGCATGTAGCCGAGTCCAAAAATACCCCAGTCATAATATTTTCCCTTGGTCGTGGAAATGTCCTTCCTCGTAATACCCAGGATCATAGTGTATCGTTCAAAATTACCAATACTGTCCAGGTATACAAGGATCTTTTCCGCACGGTACCGTTTGCCCGGCTTGTAGTAGGCTTGTCCTGGCATTCCCATGCCGGGCAGGACCGCGACCTCGACTTCATATAACGAAGTTATCCCTTCAATAATATTATTAATAATGACCGTATCGACCGTTCCCAACGGCTGGACCGCGAGCATCAGCCGGCATGTATCTGACCATTCTGATGCCTGGCCAAAAAGGCATGTCATTGACAATGATAATATCGTGATCAGCATAGTCATGGCTCCCTCTCTATTGTTACCGCAATGCCCTGGAAAAACACCAGGTCGGAATCAAACATTTTGCCGATGGCCGGCATCTCGTGAACGCTTACCCACCGGTATTCTTTTACTTCCAGAGGATTGGCGCTGATCTCATCATCAATGTGTCTTACCACCCACCAGTGCAGCCGGTATTCCTTGTTATGGGTCAGGCATTCCCAGACTTTTTTTTCCGGCTCTACGGTGATCCCGAGTTCCTCCTTTGCCTCCCGTATCACTGCTTGTTCCTGGGTTTCATCCTTTTCAACCGCACCCGTTACCGGACACCAGTAGTCCTCAGACGCGTCTTTTTTAGCCCGTCTGATGAGCAGATATTTATCCGCCTTGTTAATAATAACTACCGCAACCGCATCCTTCATCTTAACAAAATGCATTTAGCTGCGGTTGACATATCACCGGCTCTTAAGGTCACAAAATAAATGCCGCCGGGAAGCCTGCTGCCGGTGTCGTCTTCGCCGTGCCAGGTGAACGGTTTTGTTGCGTTAAAAACAATGCTTCTGACCCTCTGCCCTGCGCTGTTGTAGATCGTAGCATGGACGCTCGAAGTAAGAGTCAATGGCCAGCGGATCGTCACGGCCCGTGAAAAAATTGTTGGACCGACAACAGCACGCAGCAATGTGCTGTTTCTATTTTCCGATATCAAACTTGCAGGCGCGCTGGCCAGGCATATTCCGCCGACCGCTTCGTACAGCATCTTGTATGCGGTGCCGTCGAAGACCACATCGGGAGCCCAGGGACCGCCAGTATCGACCGGTGGATCAAAGGTAGAGAGCACGGGATTGCCCCCGTATTTGATCCAGTTAATGCCGTCGGTCGAGGTCGCATACCCCACGCGCGACGTATCGAGCGTGCTGTCAGCTGCATAATCGGCGATCGAAGCCCCAACATACCACATTTCATAAATGCCGCCGGTCTTTCGAACACCAGGCACAGAAACCCACCCATCATCGAAAGAACCAGGCGCGCCGACATCGAGCACGGGATTATGTAACGTATCTTTGATCCAGATAGAACCGTCGCCTGACGTAGCTCGGCCGATGCTGATCCGTAAGTCGCTCGGCAGACCGGGTCCATAACCGACGCCGGTGTACCACATCTCATATAGATCTGACACTGAATCGTACAATACGGCTGGTGACTCGACCCAGAAGCCATCCCACCCCATCAGTTCGCCCTTTTCCAGGACCGGGTTGGCCGGATCTTTAGTCCAGCTTATCCCATTGGTCGATGTCGCCATGCCGATCGCTGAATAAACGACGGACAAAGAATCACCGTAGTAGTAAAGCTTGTAGCCATTATTATCGTGGATGATCGCGGGCGTGTCCAGCCAGCGTGAATCCCAGGCACCAGGAGATCCCACATCCAGCACCGGCATGGGCGGATCCCTTTTTATCCAGTCAACGCTGTCGGTCGAATACGCGTAACTTATTCTACCTCTTAAGATTGAGTCTCCGATATAGGCGACACCGGCTGCGGCATAGTACATCTTGGTCGTGTCGTTCTCGAATACGCAGGTTGGCTGCCCGATCCCGGCCCACTCCCAGATCCCGGCCAGCGTCGTATCTTTCGTCATCACCGGGTTGTTCAGATACTTTGTCCAATTGGTCTGGCAAAAGCCAATTCCAGCCGCGATCAGGATCAGCATCGAAATTCCTCTTTTGATCATAGGATATCACACGCTTAGTCTTACAGCAGACATTTTTCCTAACGGCATATACTCGATCTGCCTCAGCTTCAGCTGCAGCAAACAAAAACTCGGGTCTTTGTATATTTTCCAGAAATATTTGAAGAATGGTATCGCTTCTGAGAGTTCTTTTTTAACTGACAAGCTCTTTACGATCAATGCCCTTCCGCTGCCCCTGACATAACCACTGTGTTTATTTGTCTTAAGCAGCAAACAAAATTCAATTGCCGGGTTGCGTTTGATCTGACACACTTTCGCGTCGCTCGACGATGTCGACACCCATAGTTTCCGTTTATAATGGATCATTGTCACCGGCCTGACCCGTGGTTTTTTACCGTCCGCCGTCGCCAGGTAAATAACCTGTGTTTTCTTGAACAATTTCCAGACATCGTTTAACGTTATCTTCTTCTTCCTTTTGACCATGATCACCGCCTTTTTTCTATCCTATAGAATATCAACTCGAAGTCAAGGCCGCCTTAACTGCCGCATATCGATGCATGCACATATATGCATATCTGCAATTGCACAGTTGAAAATAAGCTAAAGGAATGTTCCCTCAGCCACCAATCTGACCTTGCCTCCGACCAGGACTTCGATCTTTCCTTTTATGTTCCGGGCCTTGAGATACAATCGCGAACGCCGGCCGATCTCGTATCCCTGTTCAACCTTGACCGATATCACATCCGTGCCGAAATACCTGTTCTTCACGAGATACCCGGCCAGACATCCATTCGCGCTGCCCGTTGCCGGGTCCTCGGGAACGCCGTAAAAAGGCGCAAAAACCCTCACGTTGAGGTCATTCTGTTTGCTGTAGGTCTGGGGGCATAAGACCAGGATGCATCGCGCTTTTGCGCCTTTTATCAGCGTTTTGAAATCCCCGATATTCATCATCGCCTTTTTGACCGCATCAAGGTTCTTCAGCGGCGCAATAATAAAGGGCAGGCCCGTCGATACCTCCTGAACCGGGAACCTTCGGTCGATCGCCGCCGGCTTGATACCCAGGGCTTTTGCTATCCTAAGCGCATCGAAGTACTTTCCAAAAACCGGGGTGTTCTGTTTCATCCACAAGATACCTGGGGTTTTGCCCAGATACTTGAATTGAACCGGTATCTGCCCCACTTTCAGGTTTAGCTTGACTTCATTCACCTTGCGGCGCATCAGCATTTGCTGTATGACATAAGCCGATCCCAGTGTTGGATGTCCGGCAAACGGAACTTCCTCTTCGGGCGTAAAGATCCTGACATCCCAACCGCCATTATTTTCCTTATCAGATCTGATAAACGTAGTTTCCGAAAAATTAGTCTCGCGCGCGATCTTTTGCATGGCCTTTGCCGGAACGTTGCCGGCATTGATGAACACGGCCAGCTGGTTGCCCGCAAATTCCTGCTCGGCAAATACGTCGACGATATAGAATCTCAAATCTTTCGCCATGGATCCTCCGGTTTCATATAAAGCATTGTCTTTTCGTATTCCAGGGTAGTCTATAATACGGATCGTCTTTTGTCAAGATGCCGTTGAATCAGTTCGCGGACAGGAGTTTTACCGGAATATTGATACCGCGTGGGGGCTGCCCTGCGGGCAGCCCCCTGTGTTTCTTACTTAGAAACCTATGCTGGCGCCTAGCTGGATCCGAAACGGACTACCGTAGTTGACCGGGTTGTTATAGAAATCAGCCAGGGCGTCCATATAGCTGCTCTTCATCTCGGTCGCCGCGACCACGCCGTCGTGATTGAAGTCGGACTGCGGCGAATACCTGGTGCTGGTGAGCGTGAGCGGTCCGAATTGGTCAAGGCTTGGTTCCGGGTCGCCATGATTATCGGGTTCGCCGGTCGTCTGATACACGGCGATCACCTGTTCGGTATTGAAGAGGTTCTGAATGATCATGCTCAAACCCAGGCTGATCGGTCCGACCATGATCTGTTTCGATGCGTTCCAGTCGACATTCCAGCTCCCCGTCATCCGGGCGGAATTTTCATCGCCGATGCGGTCACCGCGCAGGTTCGTGGGCGTGTAGGGTTGTCCCGAATTGTAGGTGAACACGAACGAACTGGCCACGCTCTGCAGCGGGATGAGGATAAAATCCTTGGGCAGCTGGAGATCAAGGTTGGCATTTACCAGGTGCCGCTCGTCAAAATCCAGCCAGTAATCGATCACCGGCGGGTCGATCTGGAAATTGTAATAATCATTGTAGTATTCACCGGCGAACGAGGCCGTTCCTTTTGCGAATTGCAGTGTGTAGCTTAAGCCCAGTGCCCACATGCTCGACATGATCTTGTCGATCCTGAATTCAAATCCCTTTACGTTACCGTAGTCAACGTTGAAGTACTGGAAATAGGTGATCGGGAGCGCCGGCACCTTCCGAATCTGGGAGAGGTCGTATATATCCTTGAAATAGGTCGTGAATCCGAACACCAGGACATCCGACAATTGGTTTTCCAGGCCGAACTCGTACATGATCGTCTTCTGGGGTTTGATGAAGATGTTGCCGATGATGGTATTGCCGCGGGTGAGCGCGACCCGGACGACCGCCGTATCCGTGACCATGTAAAGATTCTGGAGCACCGGCAGCTGGAAATAATGCCCGTAATTGAACCGGAACTTCATGCGGTCCGTGACCGGCAGGGAAAAACCCAGCCGCGGTGATACCTTATAGCTGTTGTCCGCCCAGGTCAGCGTGTCACTCAGGAAATCGCCAGGGTCGCCATAGGTGTAGGTCCTGGGATCAAAATAATCAAGGCGCATTCCGACCCGCGCAATGAGACCCTCGAAATCCATTTTGTCCTGCACGTAAGCCGCAAACTTGATGGGTGAGCGTTCGTAGTAATCCCAGAACGGATTGTTGACCCAGGGCAGATTATTGTCATAGTAGCTCATATTGTACTTGATCATGTCGCCCCCGGTTTTGAACTCGTGGATCTTGCCGATCGATTGAGTGACATCGAATCTGCCCTGCATATCCTCATTCGCCCAGTAACGCCACACGCGGAAATCGCCATACGTGTAGAAAATCCCCTCGATCCCGTAGGGATTATACCGTAGCGCCTGCACATCACGGTCGGTGTACTCTTCATGGTACTGCATTACGCTGTCAACGATGACCTGCCGTGCCGGCAGTCTGTGGTCTGTGAGGTATGGGATCAGGTGTTCGGCTTTCATCCGGTAATCCTCGTACCATTTCCGGTCATGGTCCGATTCCCATGCATAGTCGCGCGTGCCGAAGATCTGCTGGAAACTCGTGTAGCCGAGTCTCAACGATGTCAGAGTTTTGGCGGATAACATATAATTGAAGGTCATTGACCCGATCACGTTTTTTTGACGGTTCATGGGAACATTGGCAAAATATTTCATCTTGGGATCGTTGATCGGGCCATAGATGATCCATTGTTCGCGGGAATTGTAAGCCGAGGCCGTCACCTTGCCTTTGGCATTAGGGAGCAGGTACGTAAGGCGGGCGTTTCCGCGGTATTCTTGACGCGGAGATTCCACCTTGTACTGCGCTGCCTGGTAGGACTTGGTCGACATGAGTTCGACGGACAGAAAATACCTGAGACGGCTGGTCAGCGGGAATGGACCGCCCACTGATAAATCGTAGAGGCTGTACCCGCAATTGAACTTGTCAAGCTTGTCCGATACCAGGAACTGGTCCGTAAGATAGCGCACGCTGCCCGACGGTTTTGAACCGCCTTCTCGCGTTACGACATTAATGATGCCGGAAAGCGCGTCTCCGTATTCAGCGTCAAATCCGCCGCTGATCACCGATACCTCTTCGATCGCTGACGGGCTCATGTCAGCCGACACGTTGCCGGTCTGCGGTACCTTCGTAATTATCCCATCGACAAAATATGTGATCTCTTCGTTCCGGCCGCCCCTGATATGCGTGCCCAGATTGCTTTGCACGACTCCGGCCTGCAGTGATATCACCTGATTGATGGTCGTGACCGGCAGGCGGCTAATGTCCTGCGAAGTCACGGAACGAGAAGTCTGGGTCTGGGAAACGACGATCGGCTCTCTTACCGCGATCGAGGTCACGCCTTCGACCTGGATAATGGTCGGTCTTAGGCGGAAATTAAGGACCGTGGTCTGGTCAGCGTTCACCACCACGCTCGTGTACGTAAAGGGATCATATCCAAGGTATGAAGCCATAACCGCATAGGTCCCCGCCGGAACATACAGCACGGAATAAACACCCTTCTCGTCGGTCGCGGTGCCCAGTTCCGTACCCTCAACTATCACGTTAGCGCCGATCAGGGGATCTCCCGTCTCACTATCCACGGCTCGACCTGTTATTTTTCCATACTCGGCACCAAAAAGGTGCATGCTGATGATCAAAAGGCAAGCGATGAATCGTATCATGTGTCACCTCCGATCTACTGTATATCGGAACCTCACAGAATAATCACAGGATTGTCATGACTGGGCAGAATTTCGGGATTTTACGGTATTAACAGGTAGTGGCGGTTATTTCAGGGATTTCTGGTAGATCTGCGCCGCTTCATCCGATGGTTTATCGATACCCAGTTCTTTCAGGTTGCTGGACAGCATTTCAAATTGCTTTCTAATACCCTTCCTGTCACCCATCGCTGAGTAACACCTCATGATCCCGATATGGGTGGTCTCATCATAAGGGTCGTATTGCAGCGCACGGGCATAATAACGGACGCTTTTATTGTATTCTCTGGCTTCATAAAAATAAACGGCTATTTTTTTGCAGATCTTAAGTGTCGCTTCGCGGTAATAGGACCGGATATTACTGGTCCAGTCATCGATCGTCTCGCAACAGAAATCACCCCGGTACATTTCCAGCGCCTTCTCATACAGCCTTACGCTGTAAGTACGGTCTAGTTTCTCATGCATCTCCGCATCCTTGACGATCGCGTCGAATCGCTGCAGATCGGTTTTAACGATAAACGCCGGGTTGAAATAATAGCGCTGGTTCCGGTATACGATCAGCTGCTTCGCCGGGATAACGGTCTTGCTAATTTCCTTGATCAGGTTCCTCAATGACGATATTTCAACCTGCAGGCTATGTGATGCGTCATGCAGATCCTTGTCCGGCCAGAACGCGTCGACGAACTGGTCCTTGGTGCAACCGTTCTGCTGGTTGACCACGAGGAAGACGAACATGGTCCGCGCATTTCTCGTACGCCAGTTCGGCGTCACGGTCCTGCCCTGCCCGTCGCGAAGCGTAAGATCGCCGAGAAAACTGCAATCCAGGTCGACCGTTCCTTTGGCTGCGCTGATCGTATTGAGCAGCCGTTTTGCCTCGTAACTATCTATGGATCCAACGATGCCCGTCAGATATTCCTTGCCGATATCGTTTTTCAATCCGAATTCGATAAGCGCAATATCGATATGGCCCTCGTAGATCAAGAACGCATCGTATTCCTGGCCCTGGGCGATGGTGACGGCTTTTCCCAGTGCGCTGGCGGCCTCCTTGCGGTCATTCAGGACAAGGTATGTACCACACATCTTGTAAAAAGCGCGCATCCGCATGTACGCCTGGTCAAAGCGCACGGCCTTTTTCAACGCCTTGTCATAATATCGCAGTCCATCGCGATGCTGCCCTTTTGCCTGCTGGATATCGCCGCCGACCAGGTAATATTCGATCATGGGTGCGGGCGGTGTCCTGGCCGTCAGCAGCGGTTCCAGTTCCCGCATGGTCTTTTCGCTCTCGGCGATCCGTCCCATCTGGAGATAGGTCATGGTGATACTGAGCAGGATCGATATTTTGAACAGCTTTTCATTTGACGGCACCATCCCCAGTATGCCGCGGTAGCACTCGATCGCCTTGATATAATTCCGCTGCGCGTAGTACAGGTCGCCCTGTGCGAAAAGCCGATAAATGTCGTGTGAATGGTCATTGTAGCGGTCGGCGAATTCCCGCGCCCGTCCGAGATTGGCATCGGCTTCCATGAGGTGGTAATTGTAAATGTTCACCATTGCCGCGTCCGCGTACATTTTCCCCAGTTCAAAAAAGATCTTGCCGCTCTCGAATTGCGAGAAGATCTCCCGGAAGACTTCTTCCGCTTTCTTGTAATTGCACATCGCCCAGTACAGGTACGCCAGGTTCTTAAGGACCTGGATCTCAAGTTCAAAATCGCCGATGCGGCGGGCAATGGCCAGGGCGTCGCCGAGATATCTCTGGGTCATGGAAAATTTTGACAGCAGCCGGTATGAGTTCCCGAAACTGACAAGGATCTCGATCTTGCGCCTGATGTCGTTCTTGGACGTCAGCCGCAGTGCCTTCTTGAATAAGATGAGGGCTCTCTGCGGTTCTGCGATATACAGGTAGAGCGACCCGAGTATATAATAAGCCTCACTGAGGATCCTGACATTCCCCCGACGGTGAAAGACCGCAATGATCGGCTTGATGATCTTCATCGCCTGATCGATCCGGCCCAGGTAAAGAAGCATCCGGGCTTTTTTCAGGATAAGACCGGGATAATCGGCGATCACGGTTTCGGGAAAACCGTCGATCAAGCTGACATATGATGAGTATTCGCCGGAGAACCGCCATACCCGGTAATTCTTTTCCAGGATCCCGGCGGCTCGGCCGTAATTCTCGGCTTTCAGGAAATAGCTCACCGCCGTTGTAAGTTCACGATTTGTCAGATAGAAATTCCCCAGGGTATAATACAGCCTTTTGATCGTCCGGCTGGGATAGTATTCCCTCAGCCGGCGCAGCAGGAAATCATGGAACAGCGGATGACAGGTGTAGCGGCTGCCGACCCGCGTGACAAAGATGTGTTCATGTTCCAGATACCCGAGCACCTTTTCCGACCTTCTCGTCTGCAGCAGGCGATTGCACACGTCCACGCTCAGAAAATCGAGGATCGAGGTGTGCATGAGGAATTTTCTTATTTCCGCGGGCTGGCTTTCAAATACTTCACCCGCGAAATAATTGAAAATATCTTCGCCCGATGTTATGTAATTGTTGAAAGCTTCGCTTGCTCTCGACCCGCCGATGGCGCTGAGCTTCTGCAGGATGAGCTGAATGGCGGTGATCCATCCTTCGGCGTGCTCTTCAATGTGCCCGACCGTGTCGCCCGGGATCTTGAGCCCATAGACATCCCACAGCAGGGACTGCAGCTCTTTTGTCGTAAATCGCAATTGTTCCTTCTCGATCTTCAAGAGCTCCTGTTTGGCCGATAAATAGTCGAGATTCAGCCGCGGCGTGGCGCGGGATGCGATTATCACGTGAAGATTAACCGGTGCGTTGTGCAATAGATAATCGATCATGCTCGCGATCTCACGGTTATGCAGAATATGATGGTAGTCATCAAGGATGAAGAAAAAATCATCTTTGAATTTCTCCATGAACACATTGATGAACGTGCCCACGATTATCTGGACATCCCTCGTGTACGGGATAATGCTCGCCAGCCTTTCCCCGAAACCGCTGGCATGGCGGTTCATGCCCTCGGCGACGTAACGCAGGAATGTCGCCACATCATTGTCATGGGTATCAAGATTATAAAAGAAAAAAGGAGAAGAAAGTTCCTCACAGAACTGCGACAAGAGCGTCGTCTTCCCGTAACCCGCGTCCGCGCAGACCAGTATCAGCTTTTTGTCGGTGTTGTTCCTGAGAATGTTCAGCAGCCGCTCGCGGCGCAGGATCCGGCCCCGGGCATACGGCGGCTGCAATTTGGTCAGAACCAGCGGTTTGGATTCAGTCATGAAAACCGGGGCTGGCGGGCTTGAGTTTTTTTTAAGAAATGGCTCTGGAACCATTTAAATCCGTATTCTTCCATGATCGTCATGAACTCATCGTTGTTGTCAGGCATAATATCCGCCCGGTAATGAAGTCCAAAGTAGCGCTGCGCCGCGTTTATATAACCGGTTTTGCGGATACGTTCAATGCACTTTTTGGCGAACCGCTCACCTTCAACTTTCGCGCATACCTCATAGATGGTCTTTAAACGGCCGCTGGTAATATCCACCTTCAGGTTGGAATATTTTTCATTGAATGCGTCCTTTAGTTCCCGCGCTTTAAGCCGATGGTACTTGTTATTGTGGACGATGACTTCCGGACTAAGTTTCTTGCGCGGATGCAAGGTTCCCCGCGGATAACCCAGGCACACCAGAACGACCGGGAACACGCACCGGGGAAGCCGGAACATGGTCCGCAGCCTCCTGAAACATTCCAGCACCGTGCCGATGTATACTGAACCCAAACCCATGGCGTCGGCCGCGGTACAAACCGTTTGCGCGCAGACCACCGTATCCTGGAAAGAGATCCAGAAATGGCGGAATGATCTTGTTGCCGAAAACGGCGCGCATTCGATCTGGGCCCATTGCCTGATCCGGTTCCAGTCAATGCAGAATAAAAGGTCGACCGGAGCGCGGGCGATGAAATCCTGGTCGCAGAGGTCCGCCAGCTCCCGCTTGGATGAAGCCGATGTCACCTTGATGATAGAGTAAGGTTGCAGGTTGCCGCCGGTCGCCGCGTGAGTACCCGCCATGAGTATCGTCTTGATAACCCGGGCCGGAACTTTTCTGTTTAAAAAACTGCGGCAGCTTGCCCGTTCCATTAGCGATCTGACGGTCTGATCACGGCACGTTCCGCGCGTCAACGTCTCCGCGCCGTGATGGGACGGCCATTTCCGACCGGGCATATTCCATTATATGTAATGCCGCTTTGCTGTCAACCGTGTACCTGGCGCTGTAGTACGCGATCCCCGATGGAACCGTCTTGCAATCAGGGATTTTCTGGATACAATAATCCACAAGGAGATGCCATGAAAAAATACATCGTATTGTTCATACTAATATCGACTTTTGTGTGCCTTGAAGCCAAAAGTCTGAGACGGTCAACGCTGCCCCTGCTTGAGATCGGCCCTAAGGCGAGCCTGTATATTTCGAATGATATTGCGCTGGGTATCGGCGCCGAATTGGTCTGCAACCCCGTCCGGAATATAGGCATCAGACTGGATGTCACAGAATTACGTTTTGGCGGCAATACTATATTTTACTTAAACTGCAATTCATCACTTGATGGTTTGTTCTACATACCCATGCGTGGGTTCGAACCATATGTCCACGGCGGTGTGGGATTCATGTTCGTCGATAATGAAGGCTCTGCCGGCAGCAGTACGTCGTTCACGATGCGCTTTGGCATGGGTGGTTTGTTCCCAATCAATAACCGTACCAATTTTTTCGTTGAACCAGGCATCGTCGTCGAAGACCTTGGAGACAATACTAATGCCATTTTCCGGCTCTCGTTCGGAGCCCGCTTCGGCGTGTTATGAGAAAAGAATCCCGGCCGTAAGTCATAATATACTTCCTCGATACTGCGGTATGTGACTGATCCTTGCTAAACAACATCCTTCGTAAAACCACCAAAGCTTCAGCGACCTATCGGCAGAACCTCAAACTGTTCTCACTGAACGCCCGATTATTCCTTGTCGGTACGTTCTTCATGGGGATGGGTTTTTCCGGTTTCATGCTGCTGTTCAACCTGTATCTCAAAGCCCTTGGTTTCCCGGAAGGACGGATCGGCAATATCATAACCGCTTCGACGCTCGGTACGCTCATCATGGCGGTCCCGGCATCCGCCCTGATCCGGTCGTTTTCCATAAAAAAGATCCTGATCATAGCGACCCCGATCTCGGTCCTTTCCTATGCCCTGATCGTAACCACGACCAGCTACTCGATCCTGTTGACCGGCGGTCTGGTATCCGGACTAGCCACGTCCTTTTTCCAGGTCGCCGCGGCGCCGTTTTTCATGCGCCATTCGACCCCCCAGGAACGGCCCTATCTGTTCAGTTTAAATTTCGCGTCTTCACTGATCGCCGGTGTCATTGGCAGCTTTCTTGGCGGATATTTGCCGGGGCTGATCGAAAGCACAGGCCTTTCGGTGATCACGACTTACCGTTTCACGTTGTACATATTCGGCGGTCTCGTTTTTGTGGCGATCATCCCCTATTTGCTCATGAGAGATGTAAAGCCGGATTCCAGCGTGTCACAGAGGGACCTTAACCAGGCGGTCAGGAATGCCGGCATTTTGGCGCCGTTGACGACCGATCGTGCCACGATCATCAAGCTGTTCCTCCCCAATCTGGTCACCGGTCTGGGCGCGGGTCTGAGCATACCGTTCATCAACCTGTATTTCAAAAGCGTTTTTTCTTTATCTACGCATTTGATCGGTATCTTTTACAGTTTATCGCAGATCGCTATGATCATGGGTCTGCTGATGGCTCCCCTCTTTGCTGAAAAGATCGGCAAGATCATGACGGTCGTCCTATCCCAGCTTTTTTCCATCCCCTTTTTAATTATCATGGGGCTCACCCATAGCCTTCCTTTCGCCGTCGCGGCTTTTCTCGTCCGCGCGTCGCTTATGAACATGGCTCAACCGCTGTTCACGAACTATGCGATGGAACGCGTGCGGAGCGAGGAGCAGCCGCTGACCAACGCGCTGCTGGTCATCGCCTGGACCGCCGGTCGGGGCTTGAGCGCCAGTTTCGGCGGACTGCTGATCGAACGCTACACTTATGCCGTTCCTTTTTTCGGCACGAGCCTGTTGTATCTGGTATCGACAGCACTGATCTTTTATTTTTTTAAAAAACTCTCGTAGGAGGCACCATGCATATCCTGATGATGATCTTGGCCATTACCGCCGCGGGTGGCGACCAGGGCAGTCCCGTTGCCCCGGTAGCCAAGCGGACACCGAAGGTGGACACGCTTTTTGGCGATATCAGGACCGACGATTACTATTGGCTCCGCGACCGGGATGACCCCGCCGTCCGCGCATATCTGGAAGCGGAAAATGCTTATGCCCAGCAGGTGATGGCACCAACCGAATCGCTGCAGGAAGCTTTGTTCCAGGAAATGGTCGGCCGGATCCAGGAGACCGACCAATCCGTGCCCGAGAAATTTGGCGACTGCTTTTATTACACCCGTACCGTGGAAGACAAACAATATCCACTCTATTGCCGTAAACAAGGTTCGCTTGATGCTCGTGAGGAGATCATTCTTGACCAGAATACAATGGCCGCGGGTCATGCCTATTTCGATCTGGGCGTGGTCCGGCCCAGCCCCAATAACGCCATGATCGCCTATACGGTCGACACCACGGGGAACGAGCAGTACACAATGTATATCAAGGATCTGACCGGAGACAGCCTGATCCATGATCAGCTCCCGGAGATCGAATACAATGTTGAATGGGCGCTTGATGACCGCACGATCTTTTACATGACCTGCGATCAGACTTATCGCCCCTACCGTCTGTATCGCCACCAGATCCTCAGCCACGGCAAAGACCGCCTTTTATATCAGGAAGATGACGCGATGTTCTATATGGACATCAAGATCACAAGAAGCCGGCAGTTCCTGCTGATGACCCTGGGCAGCAAGACAACGACCGAGATCCGCTGCCTGAGCACGGATTTGCCGCAAGGATACTTAAAGACTATAGTACCCCGCCGGCATGGCATTGAATGTTATGTTGAACATCAGGGCAAATTTTTCTATATCATGACCAATGACCAGGCGCCGAACTTCAAGATCATGAGGACGCCGATCACCGGCAGCAGCGCCCCATGGAGCGAGATGGTGCCGGCCAGCGATTCCATATTCATTGAAGCGATTAATGCTTTCCAGAATTTCGTTGTCGTTTCGGAACGCATTCAGGGATTGCCGCAGCTGCTGGTCATAAACGTTAAGACCGGCAGCCGGCATTACATCAAGTTCAATGAACCGGCTTATGCGTGCTGGGTGAACCGGAACCCCGAGTATCACACTAGCGTGGTGCGTTATACCTACTCGTCGTTCGTCACGCCGACGACGGTGATCGATTACGACATGACCGATCAAACTTCAACGGTAAAAAAGGAGGATCTGATCAGGGGATATGACCGATCACTATACATCACGGAGAGGATCCTGGCCCGCGCACCGGACGGTAAGGGCATCCCCATCGTGATGGTCTATAAGAAAGGATCGCGCGGCAATGGACCAAGCCCGCTGGTGCTTGAAGGGTATGGAGCCTATGGCAGCTCTGAAGACCCCTATTTTTCTTCTGCCCAGCTGAGCCTGCTGGACCGCGGTTTCATCTGCGCGCTCGCCGCGGTTCGAGGCGGCGGCGAAATGGGAAGGCAATGGTACGAGCACGGCAAGATCCTGAATAAAAAAAATACTTTCACTGATTTTATCGCCTGCGCCGAGCACTTGATCGACAGCGGATATACGTCCCGCCGGCAATTGGTGATCGAAGGCGGGAGCGCCGGGGGGTTGTTGATCGGAGCCGTGCTCAATATGAGACCGGATCTGTTTTTCCAGGCCGTGGCCCAGGTCCCCTTTGTCGATGTCCTCAACACCATGCTCGACCCATCGATCCCTTTGACGGTCACTGAATACGAAGAATGGGGAGATCCGCATATCGAAAAGAATTATTTCTATATCCGATCGTACTCGCCGTATGACAACGTAAGCGCTCAGGCTTACCCCCACATGCTGGTGACCGCCAGCCTCAACGATCCCCGGGTAGGTTACTGGGAACCGGCCAAATGGGTGGCACGGCTGAGAGCTCAAAAGAGCGGCACCAACCTTCTGCTCTTCAAGACGAACATGGGTGCCGGACACAGCGGCGTCAGCGGTCGGTATGAGCGGTTCCGGGAAAGAGCTTATGAATTCGCTTTTATCATATCCCTCATGAAGATCCGTTGATCACACGCTATCGATTGACAGATAAGGCTTTTTGAATATATTTATGGTAATGATCCCGGATAAAACGAGCAAGGAGATCACTCAGATCGTAAAGAACGCGGGTGATCTTGAGATCAAGGGGAAAACCAAGGAAGCGATCGTCGAGTATGAACGGGCGGTGAAGGTCTGCCCGTCCGACGGCAACCTGTTCAACCACCTCGGCGATCTGTACATCAAGGTCAACCGCATCAAGGAAGCCGTTGATGCCTACATGAAAGGCATTGATATTTTCCGTAATGATAATTTCTACCGCAACGCGCTGGGCATCTGCAAAAAGGTGTTAAGGTACGATCCGGGCAATCTCGAGATCAACCTTATCATCGCGAAATTGCTGGTCGAACTGGATGAAAAAAGCGACGCGTCGATCTACCTTTTTTCTTATATCGAGCGGCAGATGGCATTGGGCAAGAAAAAAGAAGTCATGCAGGCTATTGAGTACCTTAAGGAACTAAAGCTGGCAGACCGAAGGTTTTCGGACAAGATGGCGCAAATATATGAAGAAGTCGGTGAGCCAGCTAAGGCAGCGGATGTGAAAAAAGAACCGGTCAAACCCGCTCCCGCCGCAAAGCCTGTTCATGAGATCCACGAGGTAATGACGCCCCCGCTTCTATCCGAAGAAAAAAGGGATTCTGCGGAAGTATATGATTTTCAGCCGGTTCTCGACGATCTGAATCGGAACGAAAGGCTGCTCACCGGCACGGTGGAAAAACTGGGCGGCACGGTCCAGGATATTGAAAGGGTGATCCTCGAGCTCCGCAAGGCCATGCGCCTTGACGAGATCATTTCAGCCCTGGACAAATCCCTTACGATCTTTTCCGATGAACAGAAAAAAACCATCGCTCTCCTCCAAAAATCACTGAGCAGTAACATCGAGACACTGCAAAAATCTGTCAGCTCGCACCAGCAGAGCGCCGAAAAGAGCAGCCACGAGCAGCAGCAGTTGTTCAAAGACCTGGAAGCGGCCCTGGCCACTCTCAACAAAAACCAGACATACCTGTCCCAGGAGATCTCGCGCAACCTGGAAAAGGTGAGCGTCAGCTTCAATACAACCGCGGACCGAAGCATGCAAGAGATCAAATCCATGATGACTCACTATGAAAAAGCGACGAACGACATGGTCTGCAGCCTGAGCGAAACGAAAGAATGCAATACATCGCTCATCAAACTTTTCGAAGACACCAAAACCGGGATCCTGACGCTTAACGGTTCCCTGATCAAGTTCATCGCGGCCCAGGAAACAAAAGAGAAAAAATTCACGCGCAACATCTACATCATCATCGGCCTTGCCGGCGCCATTGGCATCCTGCTGATTCTTTCCCTGATATTCAAATAACCATACTAGCCTGATACCCGGCGGTCATAACGCTGGATCATGATCCCGGCCACGATCAAAACGAGCCCCAGGATCGCGGGCGCCCTTATCGTCTCCCCCGCAGTGAAGCGGATGATCACGAATGATGAAGCGGACATCGATGTGAAGGTTACTCATCCCTTGAAATCCGGTCGAATATGGATACAATACCTCAACTTATGAAGGTGCTGTATTTTGATCCGATCCTCGGTGTCAGCGGTGATATGATCCTGGCATCGCTAATTGACCTCGGTGTGGCAGAAAAATACCTCGCGCAGAAACTGCGGTTCGCCGGGGATTTCGACCTGGTCGTGAAAAACGTGAACCGTTCAGGAGTCAGCGCGAAAATGTGCACGTTCGAGATACGGATGAAGATAAACGAAAACCGTTTTATTCCCCTGGTCACTCGCAGCCGCCTGCCGCAACACATCAAAAAAACAGCCATCACTATCATCCGGCGGATCTTTGCCGTCGAAAGGAAAGTACATCATACCCGTCATCTTCATCTTCATGAACTCGCGGATGCCGATACCCTGCTGGACATCGTGGGCGCCCTTGTCGCCATTGATTTCTTGAAGGTCGAGCATGTGTACACGCGTTCGATCAAAGCGGGAAGGGGATTTATCCAGACCCGCGAGGGATCGATGCCGGCATTCAATTTCGCCACCGCCCATCTGCTGCGCGGTTTCCCGGTGGAATTCATGCCGGTCAATGCCGAGCTCGTAACACCCACCGGCGCCGCTATCCTATCGACCATCGCCGAACCGACCGATGATCTAATCTTTATGTCGTATGACAGGGTCGGTATGGGCGCCGGCTCGAGAACGATCAAAGGCTATCCCAACGTGCTGCGCACTTTTCTGGGCAGGACAACGGATACCATCGGTGATGAATGCCTGGCGATCGAGACCAATATTGACGATATGAATCCCCAGGACTACGAGATCCTGTTTGAGCGCCTTTATCAGGCGGGTGCGCTGGAGGTCTTTTTGACGCCCGTGATCATGAAAAACAGCCGGCCCGGTGTCCTGCTCAATATCCTGTGCGAACGGTATGACCAACGCATCATGGACATCCTCCTGTCCGATACGACGACCCTGGGGATCAGGCTCAGGTTTACAAAACGGATAAAACTGTCGCGCCGGCTCCTGAAAATGTCCACGCCTTACGGTCCGATCCACATTAAGATCGCTGATCATGGGCGCGCCCCCCGGTTTTCGTTGGAATATCGCGACATCAAGAGCATCGCCCAAAAAACCGGCGCGTCGATCATTAAACTCCGGGAAGATCTGCTGAGGTATGTGACATCCAGATTGCCCGGCCTTAAAAGGTAAACAAATTGACGCTGACTTTGTCTAAATACAGGGAGCTAAGCGATGAAGAGATCATTAAACTTGTCAAGACCGGCGAGGTCGAGCCTTACGACGAGCTGGTTCGGCGAAACGAGGTCAAGATCCACGATCTTTGCTACAAGATGGTAAAAAATTATGATGACGCGCGGGATATGGCACAGGAAACGTTCTTAAAAGCATACCGGAACATAAACAAGTTCGACGGACGGTCCAAATTCTCAACCTGGTTATACCGGATCGCGGTCAATAACTGCCTTAATTTCCTCAAGCGCCAGAAACCGACCGAGGAGATCCAGGAGAATATCATCGAGACGCCGAAAAACAATCCGGTCGAGATCTACAAACGTAAACGCGCGAAGGAACTGGTCTATGAAGCGGTCGGGAAATTGCCGAATGTTCAGAAGACGGTTTTTACGCTCCGGGCATTTGAAGATCTGCCCTATCAGGAGATCAGTGAGATCCTGAAAAAACCTCTCAGCACGGTCAAGGTGAACTATCACCTGGCCGTGAAGAACCTTAAGACGATACTTAAGGGGAAAGTATGAACTGTCAGGAAATCCAGGAAAAGATAATAGATCTCATTTCCGGGGATGTCTCGCCCGAGGAAAAAATGATGATCCGCGAGCATATCGAAAGCTGTCCGATGTGCAGCGAGGAGTACGAGTTCATAAGCCAATGCGTCCAATGCTGGAGCCCGGCGGAAACCGAGAGGTTCTCCGCCACCTACTGGGAGGAATTCGAAATATCGATCCATGAAAAGATATGCCAGTGCAAACCAGTACGGATCATCCCCTACCGGATCATCATCCCCATCGCTGCCACCGTGCTCAGCGCCGCCGGCATATGCTATATCCTGTTCTTCAGGCCGGCCCCGAAAGAGGTCGTGAAACCGACCCCGTCTTCCCAGCAGTATGATCCCTACGAGGAAGTATACGAACTGTCACCTGAAGAACAGCAAGAATTCATAAAACTCATTAACCAGAAATATCCCGGCGACTAACCCTTTTTCACGTACCTATCGTGAGGACATCCGGTCAAGGATCGTCTTGACTTTAGCGGCGATCTGAATACAATAACCCCATGCTACGGAGGCACCCATGATGCAGACTTTCAGGAAAAATATGCGCTTGATCCTTTTCGTCGCGTTGGCCTCGTTCGCGCTCCTGATATTCTTCCAGTGGGGACTGGACATTACCGGCATCAAGACCGCCCCCGAGACCAACATCGTGGTTGTCGACGGCTCTCCGATATCCTACAACGATTATACGCGTTACGTGCAGGGCAAAGAAAATACGCAAAAAGGGATCACCCGCGATGAGATCTGGACCATGCTGCTGGATGATATCATGTGGAATAAACTGATCCAGAAAGAACGCGCATTCATCACGGATGAAGAGGTCTGGGCGATAATCAAGAATAACCCGCCAAGACAGATCTACGAGTCTGAATACCTCAGGAATGAAAAAGGGGAATTTGACTACAACAAATACATCGCCCTGCTCAGGGCGCCGGAAAGCCAGATATGGCTCCAGGAATACGAAATGAACATTCGCCGTGAACTGCCGCGGGAGAAGATCCGTTCCCTGGTTTCGACCATGGGATGGGTATCTCCCTTTGAGGACAGCATGGCGGCGGTAAAACAAACGACAACTTGCGCTTTTTCCATGGTGAGCATGCCTATATTCAAGCTCCGCGTTCGCGTTAAGACCGACAGCGCGGAAGTAGTCACCTATTACAATGAACACAGCGATGAGTTCACGACCCCGGAGTCAAAGATCGTTAAGTACGTGTTTTTCGAGCGGGTGCCGTCAAACGGCGATACGAATGATGCGCGAGCGCAGATGGATGATTTCCTGTTCCGGATGAACGAAGGCGAGAATTTTGATTCGGTCGCGCGTGAAGTATCCGATGATACTATTGTCGAGATCTCGTTCAACAATACCGGCGAATTACCCGGCCACCTGGCCGGACCGTACCAGGAACTGAAGGACGGTCAGACCTCAGGCATCATTGCCGGACCAGCCGGATTTGAAGTCATACAGCGGGTCAAAAAAGGGCTCCTCCGCCAAGCTAAATCCATGATCAGGGTATCCCCGTCAACGATCGGTGACATCTATGATCGGATCGAGGCGTTCAAGGAAGCGGTCAAAGCAAATGGATTTGAAAATGCCGCCGAGGAATACGGTTTAGAAGTTCACAAGAGCTATCCATTGAATCCGGCGAAAGTCACCTTTCCGATCCGGGATCCCGAGGAGTTGTCAAAATTTCTCTCAAAAAATGACCTGCGGCAGATCGCGGGACCGATGAACAGCATGGCCGGATATTATCTCTTCATGCAGGATTCCGTGATCCCGGCCAAGACCTTGGACTTAAACCAGAATTTTCTGGTCGTGAAAGCGCGGTACGAACGTGAAAAATTGAAATCTGAGCTGGCCCAGTACATGGACCGGACCTATGCACTGCTGTCACCCAGCAGAACGCTGGATCAGGTCGCCGCGGAGGACACGGTTCTCCTATTTCAGAAGGACGTAAAGAATGTTTTTCAGATCCAGCGGGAATACGGTGTTGAATTTGCCGGCACCGTTGCTGCTCTTGAGCCTAATCAGACCTCGAAACCGCTCATAACAGACTGGGCCGGATACATCATTCGTTGCGACGCCCGGACTGCGGTGCCTTTTGATTCATCCATGGCCGGGTACCTGCAGATGGCGCGGCAAATGCGCCTGCAAGTCCTGAGTCAGAGTATTTTTACGCCAAAGAAGATCGTCGATAATCGGGATAAATTTTTCGAATAGTCCCCTTAAAGATCACCTTTTTCGTCACTCCAGCAGGTAACCAAGCAATCCCCGGCCGATCTGGATATCAGGTATTTCCTTTATGCGGACTTTGAAATCGTAGCGCCAGCTGTCGGCCAGCTGGCTGAACGTGAACACGCCTTCCCAGCAGTGAAGGTTCCTCGTCAGGCCGATGCTGTAATCCACGAGCTTTCTGGTTTCGTAGTCATACCGACCCGAATATGCGACCAGCCAGTTCCTGGTCGGTTTTATGTCGCCATTGAACCATAACTGGTACTGGCCGCCTTTTGTGTAACTTTGACCTATGGTCAATGACAGATTATCGGTCTTGATCTGCAGCCCGTTCGTTGCCGTGTAAGTATAATCCCTGGTGTAGATATTGTATGATCCCTCAAGACGATTGGTAAAACCCGTTACCGGTTTGGGGAACGGATTCAATGGCAGGTTCACACTAAATGCGACCGGGTCTAACGAGTCGCGGTAAAAATCAAAGGCGCTGCCCGCGGTTATTCTTAAGAAGTTTTTTTTGTTTTTATTTTCGCCGACCTTGGCCTCAAATTCCTGGTTCAGGTCGAAACTCACGCGGTTCTGCTTACGGTACTGCGGAATACCGGAAACCGCTGGGAACCTCCCGTAGTCGGTGAAATCGGGCGTCCAGGAAAAAGCCGCGCTCGGCGTGATCTTGTGCAGGATCCCGTGGATACCCATGGCTTCGACCGGGAACAACCGGAATAAGGTCGTGTTCACGCCCAACCCGCACGAATACCCGAATCTGGTCGGGTATTTGCTGCCCGCAGTGTCCTCATCAAAGACCGCCGCATCCATGTCAATGCTCGGCGAGACCGTGAACAAACCCATGATATTCTGCTGCGCGGTCGGGGTCGCGTGCAGATTGGCGCCGCTGACTTCCTGCCCGCTATCGCCGGACGCAGCGCGGTCGCGGTTCATGTGGCCGGTTACCGAGTAAGTGATAAATGACAATAAACTGCGCGACGGCGTGGCGATCGTGTAGTGCGGTAATCGATCGTAAGTCGAGTCATACTGGAATATGATCCGGCGTTCCAGCGAGAGCGTGTTCTTGATACTGCCGATGTCCCGGCTGATCGTTGCCGTGGATGTCATCTCCCGCTCGACCCAGATGGTCGTCGTCTCAGCGTAGTCGGACCGGAACTGGTTATCGCTGGAATACTTGATATCGCAGTTGAATGAGGAACCAAGCAGGAAGTATGGCGAATTATCCCGTGCCGCAATGCTGTACCGCACTCGGTCAGTATCGGTCTCTTTTATATAGGTCACGAGTGCGGAACCAACGCTGAAAGGATTGTAATCCCAGACCGCTTCAGCCTGCGGCATGATCCCTTTCTTCTCGTAGGCATCGAGCTGCAGGGTCATATCGGCATAATCTGTCAGGACATGATAATAGGCGAAGCTCCGTATGTATTTGCCGTACACGCGAGAATTGCCGACCTTGAAAGGCAGCAACCCTGATTTCCGCTTATTCGAGATCGGCACGAACCAGAAAGGCGCTACCAGCACTGGCATGTTATAGATGAACAGGAAAATGGGACGGGCAATGACCATGTCGCCGAGGTACACTTTCATCCGGGGCGAGTAAAAATAGTAGTGGGGCGGCGAATCATTGCAGGTCGTGTACCGGCCTTCATACGCATTGACCTCCTTATTGCTGACCCAGCATATTTTCTCGCCCGCCATGAATCCCTTGTCGATCTGCGTGGCTCCCGTCTCCATCATGGCCTTCTTTGTTTCAATGTTGTATACGAGATAGTCGCCCTTGATCGAATCATCGACCTGCCGCAGGTGACAGGCCCCGAACGCCCGCAGCTGATTGCTGTCGATGAAGTAATGGGCGCTGTCCGAATACAGGACGATATCCTGATAGGTGATGATCGATGAATCGTTCAGGATCACCAACGATTTATTAAGGTCAAAGGTGATCTGGCGCGCCTGGTAAGTTATCGTTGATGAGGAATCGGTCTGGATCGTGTCCTGGCTGATGAGCCAGACAAGGAAAAACATCATTCCCGTAGGATTTCTTTGTAGCTATCCAGGACTACCTTGTAGTATTTCAATGCTTTTTCCTCGTCACCGAGCGCCCGGTAGATATCGGCCAGGCCTTCGTTAATAGCCACGAGGATCTCCAGGTCCGCAACCTCTTTTTGCCGGCGGCATAGGTCCAGGGCCTGCTCATAATAGGCAATCCCCGAACTGCAGGCTCCTTTTTTCAAAACCGCCTTTGCCGCTTTTAGCAGGTATTCGACCGCTTTCTTGTAGTTGGCGGACCTGAGATAATGGAACGCCGTTTGCCCTTCATATCCCTCCAGACGGCGGTAGTAATCGGCATTCCGTGCATGCCGTGATTCACGGTCCGGGATCATTTCATATAGGGCTTCGTGCAGCAACGACGAGACGAAAATATATTTGGTGCCGTACTTCTTGAGATAGTTCTTATCGACAAAATATTCGAACCGCTGCAGTTCCTTGTATTCGCCGGGGAATTCCTGTGGATCGATCTCAATGCCGAACATCGCCAGGGCGTATAGCGCATCCTTCCTTTCATTGAGCAGTTCGACGCGCCGTTTGACTATCGACTTGAAGTCGGCGAAGGGCAGGCTGAAATTCACCAATGACATCTCCCCGCGGTACTGGTTAAATGAATACGCTTGTTTTTCTTCCTGGTACAGGGAGATGTATTGACTGACATGCAGCGGTCCGGTGGGCGGCAGATTGATCCGCTCGCCGATCGATTTCTCGACGTAATTCTCAAGCTCCTTGTGGTCGATCTCGGAGAACTCATACTCTCTTAAACCGGCAATTCCTACCTGCACGCGGCACGAGGTGAAGATAAAAACAACGCCCTCGTCGAGCAACTGCGGCAGCATGCTCTGGATAAAACCCGCGGACGACACATCCATCGTATCGATGTCCTCGATGATCACCACCGCGGGTTTTTCCCAGGATGCCAGCCTTAACACTTCAACGACGCTTTTGATGATGATCTCCTGGCGCGTTTTAACATCGAGTTTCTCCAGGATCGATTCTTCATCTTCGAGGCCGAGGAAATCAAGGATCGCGAGATACGTGGTGCCGATGTCCTTGATCCCCAGTGATTTCAATCTCCTGCTGATATGCTGATGCCGCTCGTCGATCGATTTTATCCCGGTAAGACCCAGCACCTGCGAACAGATCTCGAGGATCGCCCGCAGCGGCTGCTGGGCTGGATAAGACGGGCAGCACGTCCGGAAAACCTGACGGTCCGGCAGTTCCTCGATGAGCTGATCGATGAACACTGTCTTGCCAATGCCCGCGGCCCCGTACACCAATACCGTCTTGCTGACGCTCAGGAGGTTTTTGAGCCCCTCGATCGACCGCGCATATTTGATCGGCGACACCAGGGCGCGGGGCTGGGGGAATTTTTTCTCGCCTGCCGGCACATCGACACGGCACACCAGGATCTGGCTTTTCATACCCTCGATCGAGAGCATCCCCAGCGATGTCAACTGGAAAAGCTCGATCATCTTCGGTTCCATTTCCTCGGATATCAGGATCTCGCCGAAATTTGCGATCTTGGACAGTCCCTTGGCCAGGCCCAGATATTGTGAAAATCCAAAACGTGCTTCCGGATATATTTCTTTCAGCTTGAACATGTAATAGACGGCATTAAGATCATTGGTCTGCCCTACGATCGTGTCCTTTTCAACCTGCACGATGAGCGTGGAAAATTTCTCAAGCAGCTTTACAAGGTCCTTGAACTTGTCCTCGGTCAGTTCGCGCACCAGGATGCTGACAAAATAATCCATGGTCACAGCCGGAATGGTTTTGCGATCAGGGTCGCCAGCGGATAGAACATGAATTCATCCTGGTTATTTACCGTGGCGATCATCAGATCGGGCGCGAGCTCGCCCAATACCTGAAGGCACGCGCCGCACGGTGTGATGAAATCGATCTGCGGCGACCAAACAAGCATGAGCATGAACGAACGTTCGCCTTCAGACCAGGCCTTGTACAAAACTGCCCGTTCGGCGCACATGCTGAGGGAATATGAACTGTTCTCAACATTGACCGCGGTGTAGATCGCGCCGCTCGAGCAGTATAATCCGGCGCTCACACGCACCTTAGAATAGGGAGCGTAACAGTAGCGGTCCGATCTCTTGACCGCCCTGACCAGAGCTTTCGCGGCCTTTTGAAAGGAACCAGCGTTACCGGAGGAAGCTTTCGCCATGTTTGATACCATCGATGCCAAGGTACTGCGCGATCGTTCTTGCCATATCGGCAAAGGAGCTTCTGACGCCCAGGTCCCGACCATCCTGGCCGGGGATATAGGCGAGCAAAGGAACGAACTCCCTCGAGTGGTCGGTGGAAACTGTCGTCGGGTCATTCCCATGATCGGCCGTGATCATTAAAATATCGTCCTTGCGCACCATTTCTACCGATCTTCCGATGGACCGGTCGATCTCAACCAGGCCATCCTTGAAACCCTTGATATTGTTGCGGTGTCCCCAATCCATGTCAAATTGCACGAAATTCGCGATGATCAATCCCTTGAATGTCCTGTCCATCACGCGACAAACATGATCCATGCATTCTAAATTATTGACCGAGTGATAGGTCTCGGTATAGCCGCGGTTCCCGAATAAATTGTCGACCTTGCCGATCACGATGACCTCGCATCCCTGATCCTTAGCCAGGTCAAGGAGCGTGGGACCAAAAGGCGGCAGCGAAAAATCCCGGCGGTCCGGTGTGCGGTAGAAATCAGGGTGCTTCCCGGTGAACGGACGGGCAATGACCCTCGCCACGGCGTGTTCGCCCTGCAGCAGGTTCCGGGCGACCTCGCAGAACCCGTACAGCTCTTTCAAAGGGAAAACGTCAACATGGCAGGCGATCTGAAAGACGCTGTCCGCCGAGGTGTACACGATCGGCCTCTTTGATTTAATGTGTTCCTCGCCCATGGTCTTGATTATCTCTGTGCCTGATGCCGGTACATTGCCGATCACCCTGTGCCCGATACGTGCCTCGAATTCTTTGATGATCTCGGCCGGAAAACCATCCGGATAAACGGGAAAGGGCTGGTCAAGAACGAGCCCCATCAGCTCCCAGTGACCGGTCGTGGAATCCTTGCCTGGAGATATTTCCGCCATCTTACCGTAAGAGGCAAGCGGTCTGGGAACACGCTTGACACCGTCAATGGACGCGATATTCCCCAGTCCAAGGTTCTCGAGCACGGGTAGTTTCAGACCGCCGCTGGCGCTGGCCAGGTTGGCCAGAGTGTTGCTGCCGGTGTCTCCGTATCGCTCTGCATCAGGCAGGGCTCCGATACCCACTCCGTCAAGGATCAACACGATCGCCCTTCTCATCAAGACATTATACGTAAAATCGGCTGTTTGTAAAGAGATGAACCGCCCCGCACCAGATCCATTCGATCATAGTGCGAAGCGGTTACCTATGGTTTTGATCTTAAATTATTTGCTTATTTCGCGACGACCAGCTTGTGGCTTGCCGTCATTTCTCCCGCGGTCAACCGCAGGATGTAAACGCCGTCAGAAAGCTGGTTTGCGTCAAGATCGGCAGACCTGACACCGGCATCCTGATAGCCGTCAATGACGGTTATCACGTGCCTGCCTGATCCGTCGTACACATCAAGCGTCACCCGGCCCGGCTCAATCACAACGTAAGAAATAACCGTGGATCCCTTTGCCAGACCCGGTGTTTGCGGCGCAAACCCGAAAGCTGATGCTCTTACGTCAACGGGTTTTTCCTGAACGCCGGTATAGCCGAACGCCGTGAGCATGCCCAAGACCATGCCTTCCCAATCGGCCTGCGAGCTCGGACTGCGGCCGTCAACCGTCCAGAACGAAGTGTTCAACGGCAGTGTATTCGGCGACGCGATCGAAGGATAAGCGCTGTAGCCCTGGTCGAGGATGACATGATGCGCTTCTGCATCAGGCGTGAGATCGTCACAGAAGAAAGGATTGGATACATAATCCGAGGTGGCAATGAAAGTCCAGCCGGCGATCTCCGCCTCTCCCAGAAGATCTGCGGTCGCGATATTATAGTTATAATCCTCGACATAGCTGGCCAGGTGGAAATTCGGCGTTAGCCATGACAATTGTACGCCGCTGTATATGATATCCTGGCCGATCAGCCAGACTTTGCCGCCGCCGGTGATGTAATCGGCGATATTGGTCTGGTCATTGGCCGTCAGCGCGTCATCGGTCCAAAAGTCATCATAGCAGTTCCAGATCACGATCTGGTAGGTCTGCATCGTCGCCAGGTCAGGGCCGTCCTGAGGAGAGGCGGTGGTTTGAAACCATCCGTATTCTCCGGGTATCAGCGTGGTCAGAACGCCGTCCCAGTTCGGGTCAGGATGGGTAGCCACGCCGAACGTGCCGTTCCAGTCCTCGACAAAGAGCACGACATTCTGCCGTGCGGCCGGCGTGTATATCGGCAGGTCGTGACCGCTGTTAACGGTCCCGGTGGTCCCCCGGGTAACGCCGGGCATGACCTTATACCCGTACAGCATGGGTACGATCATGGCCACCAATAAAACCAATGCTATTTTTTTCATGCAACCTCCTTTTGGTTGATTATAGTATTATAAAAAAATATGATATGATGTCAATGGTCATGATCAAATAAAAAACCGCCCCGCACATTTTACAATGCGGGGCGGAATGTCTTATGCTTCCTGTGTATTTGCTCTGTTTACTTTATCACGACCAGCTTGGTGCTCGCTGACTGTCCTTCAGCCTCAAGCCGAACAAAGTAAATGCCATTGGAAACACTGCGCTGACCGTCGTCCCGGCCGTCCCAGTACACGATACGGCTGCCTGCCGGTTCGCGTGGACTGTTAACCAGGGTCCGGACCAGTCTTCCGGTACCATCATAGACCTTCAACGATACCCGGCTGCTGACCGTGGTCGTATAGGCAATAGGCGTGTACCCGTTTGTCAGGTTCGACATGTTGGGTGCAAACCCGAATATCGCCACTGAACCGCCCTGATCAGGATTTTCCGTCACGCCAGGCAGCATCCACTGAAGTTTCCAGGTCTGAGCCGTGCCTGTCCAATCACCGCCATCATCGCCGCCGCAAACGTAGATCTCAGCATTCCCTTCGCGTCCGACCAGGAAGTCATTTCTGACCACCGGGAACGTGTAGTCGGGTAGTGAAGCCCAGGTCGCGGTCGCGACGTTGTATTCCCATGCTGCCGCGGTCGCGGTCGCCAGGTTTTCAAATCCGCCGACCAGGTAGACATACCACTGGCCATTGCGGTACAGCTGGGTCGCGCCGTTGATGCAGTTTGGAACCGGCAGGGCGACGCCTGTTGACCAGGTAATGGTCTCGCAGGCAGATGGATTGATGACGCCCATGTACAGGTTGGAGAACGCGGATGAACCATTGTAACCACCGACTAGCCAGATAGTATCGCCGGTTATGGCGACGCCGCCCATCTGGAAATTGGATGGTAATGCCGTACCGGTCGTCCACGCATTGGTATAGGTATTGTAGATCTGTACGTTATTGGTCGGGGCGGTACTGGTGGAACCACCCAACATGTAAACCAACGAATCCTTGTAAGTAACTTGACCGCCGCACATGCGCGCCAAAGGCATGGCAGTACCGGTCGCCCATGAGTTACCCGCAACGTCGTAGATCATGTTGTAGTTAAAGGCTGAGCCGCCAGCAAACCCACCAAAGCAATAGATCTTGCCGTTCACGTATGACGCATCGATCCAGTCGAGCGCGTACGGTGCATTGGCCATGGTCGCCCAGGTGTCGGTGTTCGGGTCGTACTGGTACACGAAGTTGGTGTAAGTGTAGCCGCCATCCGGAGTGCCGCAGAACGTGTAGATCATGTCGTTGTCGGGATCATAACCGGTACCATGCGCGAGTTCGGCCGAAGGCATATCGGCGCACTGGATCCAGTTGGAAACGATCGTCGTGATGGTCTGACCAAAGGTTGAGTCGTTCCCCGGATTCAAATCGCCGGCAAGAACCGTTACCGCTGCCAGGTCATAGACGATTCCGTCGCCCGGACCGGCAACCCAGTTAGGAAAAGCAAGGGTCGTCTCTGCGCCGGCAGCCAGGGAAACATTGAACACGTTGTTGTATATTATGACGTTGGCCGAGTCAATGATGAAACGGCAGTCAAACGTCTCTGGGTTCTGACCGCTGTTCCGGTAGGAGGCGATAGGCGCCCAAGAAGTATTCGGGAAAACGGTCGCCGGCGGTGCGCTGATCGCAACGGCCCGCGCGTCATGCTGCAGCCCGATCGCGCCCCTGAGTTCCAGGTTGTCGATCGCCGCGTAATAGCCCCAGGAATCATAGTCAGTGAAGTAAGCGTAAACCTGGACGCTATCAGCCGATGCGTATGCCGAAACATCGACTGAATCCCAGCCCACGAATGTCGAACCGTTCGGATAATGCCTGAGCTGAACCGCGGTCCAGACCCCACCGGTCTTGTACTTGATCCCCATGTTCAGCTCGTTAATATACGATCCGCTACCGCCATAATTATATGCACCCCATTTGAACAGGTACATATTCGCCGGGGTCATTACTCTTGGTGATAGAGCCGTATCGGTAGCTACTCCTGCCGCATCCGCGTCGATCCACAAGCACCATAGATCAGGATCAGGTGGATAAGTCGTTTTATAATTATAAGCCACCCTATCCCAACCACCCGGGAATGCAATACCATTGGTGTGAGTCCAGCCCTGAAGGTCTGGCTCGAAATCCCAGATATAGCTGGTGATCGCCGGGAAGCCGAAGATCTCAAAAGATGACTCCGCGTAATTGCCGAAAACAGTGTACGCAGGAACCCATTGCGGATAGCCAAAGTAGGCGCTTTTGAAATAGAACTGCTGGCCATCGCCCCATCCCGGGCTGTTCGCCGGCCATGAGGAGTTATTGCCCCACTGTGGAGGGAATATGAGGGTCGGTTCGAATTCGATCCAGTAATTCACGCCCGATGATGCATTGAACGGTGTAATCATCCCGGTATACAGGTAATAACCGCCGACATCGGTCTCGGTATACGCAATGCGCTCGGTATAAGTGGGAAGCTGCGTCGGCTGACTGCTGGAATCCGTGTAAATCTTGATCCAGAAATCAATCGGTGGCATTGGAGTGCCGTTCCAATAACCGCCCCACCATACCAACGAATCGACGAACGCCGTGTAAGGCACGTTGAAGTTGTCAGCGATCTCGGCTTCAAACACAAGCACGCTATCCCACTGGCAGGCATCCAACGTATAATATCCGGTCGCGCTCTGGTCAAACAGCAATAAACTTCGACCAGCCGGAGTGACCGGTATTCTTACCGCATGCATTTTGGGCGATACTGGACCCTGCAGCTGGGGAACCGTAATCGGCTGTTCCTTCTGCAATCCGGTCTGGTCTGCGCCAAATGCTAACGGTATCATAAGTAGCATCATAGCTACCATTACGAGTTTTTTCATTTTTTTTCTCCTTAAAGTAAGTGATTCAGCTAATGCTGAATTTAGCACGAACAAAGTGCGGTTCATGGAGTAATGTTTCATCATGCATCATATGCTTGATCCTTGCACGCTCCATTTCCCACTTTTTTGTTTTTGTTTTCCAAACACCTCCTTTCTATGTAAAGGTAGAAAATTTATTTTATTCACATAAGGGGATAAACCACCCATCACTATATCCTCTTCAACATTACGGACATATTGAAAAAGCTAGTTTTAGAATGCAGTTGATTCCCTATCTATTAAGTATACTAACTTTTCCATAAAAGTCAAGAGGAAAATAGCCGGGATACCTCCGATTTTAATACTATATAGTATACTTAAGTCTTATAAAATGTCAAGGGGTAAAAACACCAGTTTATCTTATATGGTTTATGACCGCCGCCAAGTACCCGGCGCCAAACCCGTTATCAATATTAACCACGGCAACGCCGGGTGCGCAGGAGTTAAGCATGGTCAATAATGGCGTTATTCCCTTAAGACTCAGTCCGTATCCGATGCTGGTCGGAACCGCGATGATCGGCTTGGCGAACAATCCACCGGCGACCGAGGCAAGAACTCCATCCATACCCGCGACCACGACGATGACCCGGGAACGGTCGATCTCCCGTTTCAAAGCCAGGAGCCGGTGGATCCCGGCAACGCCGACATCAAAAAACCGTTTAACCACGCATCCCATGATTTCGGCAGTGACCGCGGCTTCCTCCGCGACCGGGATATCTGCGGTCCCGGCCGACAGAATGGACACGAGACCGGTCCTGGCGGGCATGGGTCCGAGGTAGAACAGACGCGCCTGACTGAACAGCCGTCCCTTGGGGAACGCTTTTTTTATTCGCCGGGCCTGTTCACGGTCGATCCTGGTCAGGAGCACACGATGGTTGGATTTGAATATCGTTTTGGTAATATCTCTGATCTGAGCTGTCGTCTTGCCTTCGCAAAAAACAACCTCGGGAAACCCTTTTCTTTTTTCACGGTGCAGATCAAGTTTGGCAAATCCGAGATCTTTGTAGGGGTCGATGAATATTCTTTTTGTTTTCATTCTTTGGTTCTTTATTTTCAAATTTTTATCTTTCGCTTTACCACCCTTTGTCCTGCGCTTTACCCCTCTCTGCTCTTTGAACTTTATCCTACGCCCTATGCCGTTTGCTCATCTAAAAAACTTCGGCTGAGAACTTAAAAATTTCCGTGCCTTTCTGTTTGTAAGCATCGGCAGGCAGCCCCGCTTTATTGCATGTGTGCTCAAGGAATTCCTCGACCGTCCACCCGTAGTCGGTCGCGACCTGAGGCAGCAGCAACCCGCTGTAATAACCCCGCTTGATTATCAGACCGTCCCTGCCGATCACGATCTTCTTAAAATCCTTCACCGGCTCAAACGGTGTCAGCACCGAGATCTCGATCTCAAGGTCATTAAGTTCATCCCTGGTGACAGGATCGAACCTGGGATCGCTCAAGGCCGCGGCCTTCGCCATTTCCGCGCAGATCAGATATAGGGGTTGATCCGCGATGATATGGCCGATGCACCCCCGCAGGCTGCCATGCTTGTTGATGGTTACGAAGACTCCGTACGGTTCTTTCAACATCTTGCTGATCCCATCAAATTCCGGGATCTCTTCGCCCTGCACCGCCGCTTCAATGCTTTTGACCGCGATCTCCCTCAGTTTCGCCTTCTCGTCCTTTGAAAAACCAAGATCGACGCCGACCTCTTGCTTGCTGCTGTCGCCCGCGTAGAGCGCAGCTGAAAGATAACCCACGACCTGCGAAAAATCGCCGCTCGTGTTCCCGCTTGTCGCGTAGTTCAGGATCCCGGCGGTCGTGGCGCCTATTTCCCGCGCCGCCAGCATCACCGTGATTATCGGACCGCCCCCGCACGCTTCGCAGCTGTCCTGGCTCAATCTCCTGCCCAGCAGTTCGGGATCGTACTTTTTGACCGCATCAAGAACAAACCCGTCCAATTTCTCGGCGGCCGCCTGCGCGTGGTAGTGGGACAGGTCTGAGCTGGCAATAAGCAAAGTCTTTTTTCCTTTTGCTGCCTTGACGATGGCGCTGGCAAGCGCCTTACAGGTCTCGTCATCCTGCGTGCCCATAACGACCTCTACGGTTTTAAATTTTTTTAAGACCACCTGGAGGAACGGCATCTGGATCTCAACCGAATGCTCCTGTTCATGTGCCATCGGTTCGTAAGTAATGATCTTGCTGGTTTTGAGCAGTTTGCGCGCGGTCTCAAGATCGTATTCAATGGTTCCCAGCGGTGTTTTCCTTCCCTGTATCGTATCCACGGATGCGCCCTGGAACCTATATTGGTGGCTGGGGCCGATAACCACGACCAGATCGTAGGTTTTGTTTTCGACCTGTTTATAAGAAAATGCCGCGACCGGACCGGAATACACATACCCGGCATGCGGCGAGATCAATCCATAGATCTCGCCCGTTATCGTCGACCGGGCGTTCTTCAGATATCCGGCTATTTCCTCCCGGAGATCTTTTTCTTTTCCCGGATACCAGGTACTGGCATGAATAGAATTACGGTATTCTTTTGCATTGCATGTTTGTGCCATGATCAGTGCTCCTGCCATGATTATCCGGCATATCAGGCCTCGCCAGGACAATCTGAAAAAATCAAACCCCAAGCTCAGCGCGTTGCTTCTTTCCGTGCGCATCCAGTTGTCAATACCCTGCCCATACTTACGGCAATGAGACCTTTCAGCAGGTCAAATGGGATAAAAGGCAATACGGCCATAACCATTGCTTTTCCCGGTTCGATGCCGGTGAATAATATGAAATGGAGCGTTCCCAGCACGTAGATGACCGCGATCCCGCTCACGATCGCGCCAAGCTGGGCCAATAATCTGTTGCTGCGCCTGAATAAATACCCGATCAGCAAAGCAGCCGGTACGAACCCGATCAAATAGCCCGCGGTCGGTCCGATCGTCGATCCGCTCGAACCACTGGCAAACCACGGTAGACCGAGAAAACCAAGCAACAAATAAAACGCCATGCTTAAACCGCCGTAATACTCACCCAGTAAAATGCCGCATGAAAGAACGGCCAGCACCTGCCCAGTGACCGGCACTGGCGTCCAGGGTAACATGATGCGGATCTGGGCAAAAACCCCGGTGATCCCTGCCATCAACAAAGAAAGCCCGAGCTTACGGCTCCACGCCAAACCGGATAGCCATCGGTAGTAGTCCAGGCCGCTTGTCCTCGATACGTTCATCATACTTTCGTCCAATTCTAATTACATTGCTATCAAAGTCAATACTTGACACGTTATTCACCGGTGAATAGGATAGACCGTGAAGCTTTTTGAGATCGCTGCTATGATCCGCGGAAAACCGTACGGCAGATCAGACCGTGCGATCCGGCATATCCTGCCGCCCGATGAGGCGCAAGGTCCAGATCTTACATTCTTGTTCGATCAGCGGACCAAAACCCACTCCTCAATGGTCATCAGTTCGCGTCCGGTCAAAGACAAATCGGGTATTGTCGTGCCCGACCCGCGGCGTGCAATGTTTGAACTCCTGCGGCGATTATCAGCGCGCGTCCGCTTGCCGTCGGTTTCGAAATTATCGGTTGTCGATCCCTCGGTGCGTATCCCCCGGTCCTGCACGATCGAACCCTATGCCGTAATCGGGGAAAACGTCAGGATCGGAAGGGGCACTTATCTGGGCGCTCATTGTGTCATCGGCGCGCACGCCGTAATCGGGGATCACTGCGATATCCACGCGGCTGCGGTCATCTGCGGCAGTGTCCTGATCGGCGATCATGTCATCATCAATGCCCACAGCGTCATCGGTAAGCAGGGTTTTGGGTATTACCGCTCCAAGGGCAACAGATCGCGCTACCGCCGCATGGAACACATCGGCAAGGTGGTCATTAACGACTTTGTCGAGATCGGAAGCGGCGTGACGATAGATCGGGGGACGATCGGCGCGACCGTGATCGGCAGGGGCACCAAGATCGACAACCTCGTGCACATCGCCCACAATGTAAAGATCGGGCAGAACTGTATGATCATGGGTCAGTGCGGTATCGCCGGTTCCAGTTCGCTCGGCGATAATGTCGTGCTTTGTGGCCAGACCGGAGTGAGTGACCACGTTACCATTGGCAGCAATGCCGTGGTATTGGCAAAAAGCGCGGTCTTTAAGTCCATCCCCGGACAAAAACGGTATTCCGGGATCCCGGCCCGCGAACATACCGCAGTGCTCAGGGCGCTGGCCCGTCTTTACGATCAGGGAACATGATGGATCAAGGATCGAACATTTCGGGGTTCACCCTGCACCAGACCTATGCGCGAGTGCATTTCTCGGCGAGCCGGCGGCTTGATATCTATCTCCATGAAAACTCGATCCCGCCCCGCCGATTAACGCTCGATCCCGACGCCATATCAGTGCATGAGCACGTGGTTTCGCTGGATCGTTCGCGCGCCGTGAACGTTGTGGAACACCTTTTCTCGGCCCTGTACGGGCTTAGGATCTTTAACCTGAGGATCGATCTTTACGGCAACGAGATACCGTTTTTTGACGGCTCAAGCTATCCCTTTATCATGCCGCTCGCGCGGGTCAAGACGAACGCCCCGGCTCAACCATCGCATCACATCCCTCTGCTCGAACGTATTTCCGTGGGCAGCGGAAATTCCTTTATTCGATACGAACCAGCCAGGACTCGCCGGGACCCGCTGGTCGTGGACATGACGCTGTCCCACCCTTACATAAAGAAACAGCGTATCGAGCTGGAAGTCACGCCGCGCTCATACCGCGCGGAGATCGCGCCGGCACGCACTTTCGTTTTCACGACCGAGGACGATCCGCGGCTTAAAGAACTCCCGCCCTATGGCATCGGCATCACCCGCCGCAATATCTACAGCGCCTCGCCGCTGCGGTTCCCGGACGAACCAGTGCGTCACAAGATCCTGGATCTTCTCGGCGACATGTTCGTATTGCGGAAAATGATCTCCGGCAAGATCATCGCCCGCAACACATCGCACCGGCTCAACCTGAGGTTCGTAAAAACACTGCTGGGTTACCTCGATTTCGATCATTAAAAAACCGGCGCCCGTGAAATTCAGGCGCCGGTGCGTCGATATATCTCGTATTGTTTTTGCTGTCCTTACTTGCCGCCCGGGATCATGCTGAAATCGACCTTTTTGTAATCGGCCGGGATCGTGAACAGATCCGCGCTGAGATCCTTGACCGCGACGTCTGAAACGGTCATCTCGGTCGTGGTCGTTTCGCTCTTTCCCTTGCTCGTGGTCGTTTCGGTCGTTAACGATTTGACCGCGAAGCCCATGGTCTTGTATATCTCGATCTCTTTATCGATCAGGGAATCCAGACCCATGATACCTGACTTAATCGATCTCATGCTGTAAGCGAACGAGATCTCTTCCATTGGTATCCCGGTCGTGGTCCACATTTCTTTTCTCGATTCGATATGGCTGTTTACCTTCATGATCAGGACCTTCATCTCCATATCGTAGGCATTGGTGATCACGAAGTGCTGGCACTCATAACCACCAACCGTTTCCGGGTCGAGTTCCTGCACCGTACTGGTCGGGTTGGTGATCTTCATCTGTATGAACTTTCCCAGGGCGCCGACCAACTGCAACAAAGAATCCATCGACATTTCAATATAGGTTTTCTTCTCCGGATCAACGATCGTAATGGTGTTGCCGGTGCCCTTGTACAGCCACCAGCCCCCCTTCTGGCCGAGGCCGCTCTTGCCTTCGACCTGCACGAATTCCTCGCGGACCAATCCGCCCTGAGCGTACACGTGGTGAATATCAGTGGTCGAATCGCCCTTGCTCGACCGGACGAACGTCGACGTCCATTCGATGCCGGCAAAACCCATGCCGGTCAGAAAGACCATCGCTGCCAGACCGATTCCAATAATGCACGTACGCATTGTTTTAATGTTCATGCCTGAACCTCCTTCTTGGATCAGTTCATTATAACTGCCCCATAGGCAATGTCAAGTCACATTCAGTGGCATGCCCGTCGGTATTTTGTTATTGACATACCGGTGGAGAGGGCTTATAATAAATCGTGCACATGACGCTGCTGGTATCATTATTACTGTTTTTCTCCCAGTACGATTTCACGATCGGCCGGCTCAAGTACGGCGGCGGCGGCGACTGGTATTCGAACCCCTCGTCGCTGCCCAACCTGCTGCGGGCCGTCAGCTCGCAGACGTCGATCCGCGCCGCCCCCAAGGAAGGCGTCGTGGAGATCACCGATCCGCAGTTGTTCCAGTATCCTTATCTCTACCTCAACGGCCATGGCAATATCCGTTTCACGGACGAAGAAGTGAATATCCTTCGTTCCTATTTTGCGGCTGGCGGTTTTTTGCATGCGGACGATAACTACGGCATGGATTCGTCGTTCCGCCGGGAGATCCAGCGCGTGTTCCCTGATGTCACGCTCATGGAACTGCCGTTTGACCATGATATCTATCACTGTTTCCATGATTTCCCCAACGGACCGCCCAAGATCCATGAGCACGACAAAAAAGAAGCTCAGGGATTCGGCATATTCTACGAAAACCGCCTGGTGGTATATTACACTTATCAATGCGATCTCGGCGACGGCTGGGAAGATCAGGATATCCACAACGACCCTGAAGAAAAACGAAAAGCCGCCCTCGATATGGGGGTCAATATCGTCGTTTATTCCCTTACCCACTGATCCGCTGATCAAGCCGGGATGATCTCAGCATGGACGCGATCGAGATAATCCGCGATAAAGTCGAAAAGTATGGACGGCGCCAGAGCATGGCCGATATTTTGGCTCTGGTCTTGACCGCAGCCGGTCTTGCGGTTATCGCCGCTTCGGTCGCCCTGTTATTCCTCAAATCGCCATGGTTTGGACTGATCGGGATCGTTCCCTTTATTTTATATCGGCGGCGCCGGGTAATCGACCGGGCGCGGGAGCTCGAACGTTGCGCAGGCCTGGAAGGGGAACTCGTCAACAGCCTGCAATTATCCCGGATCGCGCCGGATAGCCGCGAGCACTACTCATCCCAGCTCATCCACGCGTACATTGAAGGATCAGCCCAGAAAGCGAGAGTGATCGACAGTGTCGGGATGGTATCGCATGCGGGACTGAAACGCGCGCTGTTCTTCTGCCTGGTCGCCATTGTGCTCGGCCTGCTGTATCCGGCACTCATGCCTTCACGGTTCTGGTTTTCTCTCCACCATCAGGCGCAATATGTCGTCGATCCCGAGCATGGTTCCTATGACAAGAACGCGGAAGCTGTCCTGACGATCGAATTCCTCGGTCCCTATGTGCCGCAACGCGTTGCCTGCGTGTTCACGGATCCGCTGGCGCCCGGCAAAAAACGCGAGACCATCACGGTCACTGACGGCATCGCCCGCCAGAAGATCACGGTGCAGTCCCAATTCACGTATCATTACGAATTTGCAGGCATGCGCACTCAGGAATACGCCATTACCGCCAAAGCACCGCTTTATCTCAGGGAGATCGCGTTTGAACTCGATTACCCTGCTTACCTGGATATGACAAACGATGTCAAAAAAACGCGCATCCTGATCGCGCCGGCCGGCACCCGGGTCATAATGACCGGCCGCGCTTCCCAGCCGCTGCGCTGGGCCCGGTTTGAATACTCGGACACGGTCATTGATTGTGCTTGCGCCCGCGACTCGTTCAATGGCGCTTTCGCCATCAGCAAAAGCTCTGGTGCCCGGCTTTTCCTGACGTCCGCAAGCCGCGCGACGGAGACGATCGAAATTTACGCGATACCGGATCTGGCGCCGCTGGTGGACGTGTACTATCCGGCCGCCGACATCAACATGCCGGTCGACCTGATCGTGCCGCTGGGCATCCGGTGCAGCGATGATTACGAGCTGCAAAGCGCCATCCTCCATTATCAATTCAGGGAGGATGCACAGCGATCCCTGAAACTGAAGAGCCATGCGACCGAAGACACGATCGAGTACGAGTGGGACCTTTCCGACCTGGGCATGTTACCGGGGGACCGTATGTCCTACTATGTCACGGTACGCGACAATGCCGGCAACCAGACCAAAAGCAGGACCTATACCGTTTACTTCCCGACCATGGAACAGATCTATCAGGATGTCACCGACCAGGAGAACATGCTCCAGGGAGACATCCGGGAGATGTCGAACCAGCAAGCGAAAGAATCAAGGGAAGTAGAGCGGATCAAGGACAAGCTCATGAAGCAGCGCGAACTCGACTGGGCCGACAAGGAACGGCTGAAAGAGATGATGACGCGGGAAGAAACGTTCGTGAAAAAACTCGATGAATGGCAGGAGGAACTACGGCAAACGATCGAGCAGCTGGATAACGGCATCCTGCTGGACCAGGAATCGATCGAACGCCTGAAGGAAATAACCAGGATCCTCAACGAGATCGCGCCCGAGGAGATGCGCAGTGCTTTGGAGAATCTCGAACGCGAGCTGGCAAAAAACCCTGAGGATATAAAAAAGGCGCTGGAGAACCTGAAAGACGCACAGGATGAATTCACCCGGTCTTTGGAACGGACACTGGAGATCCTGAAACGCTATCAACAGGAAGAAAAACTGAGGGAACTGGCCCAGCAAGCACAGGATCTGGCACGCCAGGCGGAAAACATCCCCCCTGGATCCGATACTGCTCAGACAGTCAGGGACAAGGTAAAAGAGCTGCAGCAGAAGATCGACAGCCTGGCTGCGGAGATCGGTAAACTGGCTGAATCCGAAGGTCTCGAGCAGAACATCAAGGATGAGCTGAACATTCTTTCCCAAAAGGCCGGGGATATTTCGTCCAGTGACCAACCCCCGGGCAAGACCGAGCAGGACCTGAACAAACTTGCCGCGGACCTGCAAAGGCTCTATGAACAGCTCACGCAGGGCCGGAGCGCAAAGTTAAGAAAGAACATCCTGGAAACCATCCACCAGCTGATCGATATCTCAAAGCAGGAAGAAAGCTTGACGGTCATGAAGGATATCGATCCGGACATGCAAGACCAGATCATCGATGCCACCAGGACCATCGCCGACAGCATGTACGGTCAGCAGAAAAAGAGCCTGTACGTGATGCCCGGTACCGGCAAAAAAATCGCCCGGGCGATCAAAGAAATGGAGCAGGCGAGGACCAAAGGCAGCCTGCGCCAGTCCGGTCGCGAAAACGCGCGCTCGGCAATGGCACAACTGAACATCGCCTGCCTGGAATTAATGGAGGGCCTTGATAAGGGATCCGAGGGCAGCTCCTCCACGGGGATGGACCAGTTCCTGCAAAACCTGTCAAGCATTGCCCAGGGTCAGATGTCGCTCGGGCAGTCGATGATGAGTCTCTTTCCTCTCCCGATGGCCGGCCCGAACGCGGAAATGATGAGCCAGATGCGCAGCCTTGCCGGCAAGCAACGCGAGCTGCGGCAGGCGCTCGAATCACTCGGGAACGAATCCGGAACCGGCCAGTTGGATCAGGGCGTGCTCGATAACATGGCGTCGGAGATGAAAGAACTCGAGCAAGCGCTATACCAGTACAAACTTGACCGCACGCTGATCGAACGGCAACAGATCCTGATATCGCGTCTGCTCGATGCGCAAAAATCTATCCGCCAGGAAGATTTCCGGAAAGAAAGAAAAAGCGTGACCGGTGAGGATATGATCCGTTTGTCGCCGGGTGCGCTGCCGGACCGTTTGGGGATCGATGAACTGCGGGAACGTCTTTTACGCGCCCTGAAAGAACCGTATCCCGAAGAGTACGAAATCTATATTCGGGAGTATTTCAAAACCCTGCTGGAGGAAAAATGACAATGGACTCATCAATATGACAACAAAAAATTATCTAAAGAATTATTCGCATACTGCTTTTATGGGGTTTATAGCATGATGCCAGTACTGCTGCTGGCTTTGATCTGCGGCGATTCGCTACCGGCTGTGGACAGCCTTGAGGACCTGCTGCGGCGGCAGCCCGGCATGGCTCATGCCGTGGAATTGAACCGCCGCTACTGCGCTGAAGGTCGCTTTGACGAGGCGGCCAAAATGCTCGGCACCTATGAAGAACGCGCTTTGGCCGGAGAAAAAGGCATGGTCAATTTCCTGATCGCCGAAGCTCACCTGTTCGCGGGAAAGATCATCGATGCGCGCCAACATTATCTCCAGACCGCTGCCCGGTTTTCCAGTACCGCCATCGCCAACGACGCGTTGGAGAGGTTGTACCTTATCGAAGTCTGCCGCAAGGATACCGCTCTCATGACACGCCTGATCCGTGCCCTCTGCTATCAGTCGACATCCCAGCTTGTGCCGGCCGAGGAATCCCTGAAGATCCTGATCCCGACCGCACTGGGAGACTATGCGCTGTATTTCACGGCCCTCAATTTCGAAGCTCAGGACAAGATCCCGCTGGCGCTGAGCGCACTGCAGGAACTGGCGGTAAAATTCCCCAACCACACCATCCATACCGTGGACATCCTGGCCGCACGCCTTCATGTCCAATTGAAGAACTATAAGACCGCTGCCGCGCTCCTGGAATCGTTGATCGTAAGAAAACCTGAAACCATCTACGCGGTGCAGGCGCGGGCGATGCTGAAAGAGCTGGATCTCAAAAGGCGTTAACGCTGCCCCGGATTATTCCGTTTTATGTCGGAAACAGCGAATTGAATAAAGGTGTATCTCCAATCAGAACCTCGGAAATACACATCCCCCTTCTTCCCCCTTTAAAAAGGGGGAAGAAGGGGGATTATAATCGACCAAATTATTCTCGGCGGACAAATAAAATTGACAGGTATCTGATTATATAGTAAATTTGTTATGGGTTTTCTTTTCCGGTCCAGCAATAGGTGCACAGATCGCGGGCCGGCAGCTTGGTTGCAGATATCATGTCCTGGAGTCTTTGATACTTCAGCGACGTGATATTCAGGTCCCTCTCCATCAACCTTATCATCTTTTCATATTCTTTGGATTCAGGATCGAGATAGGCTTTCACGTTCTTCCGATGCCTGCCGTGCATTGATTTAAGGACGCGCCGCGCGAAGAGCTCATCCAGGGCGCGCGTGGAAAACAGATACTTGCACGGGAACATCAACGCCGGGCAGGCTGGACGGACGTGGAGTTCCCTCGCGCCGGAATTCCAGAGTTTGACCAGCAGAAAATTCTTCAGCTGGGTCCCGCGCACGATCGAATCCTCGGTAATGACCATCCGTTGACCCCGGATTATGGAATCAATCGCGATCTGCTTCATCAGCGCGACCAGGTCCCGGGTATCCTGTGATGGCGGCACATAGCTCCGCGCCCAGCCGGGCGTGTATTTCAAGAGGGGCACTCTGATCGGGATACCTGATTCCTGGGCGTACCCGTGCGCGTATGCGGTCCCGGAATCGGCAATACCGGCGACAAAATCAGCCTGGACATTGTCCCGGCGCGCGATGATCCGGCCGGAATATTCGCGGAATTCTTCGACGTTCATGCCTTCATACTCGGATGCCGGGAACCCGGTATACACGAACAGGAAGGTGCACAGCTGCATGGTCTTGCGCGGTGCCTTCAGGCGGATCGAGCGGCTCGGCGTCATCTGTATGACCTCACCCGGGCCCAGGAACCTCTTGGTCGAATACCCGAGGTTCTTGTAAGAACATGTTTCCGTTGCCACGAGCCTCGTGCCGCTCTTTTCCGCGAGCACCAGCGGGCTTCGGCCGTACCGGTCCCGCGCCGCAATGATCCCGTCGGCCCCAAGAAAGATCATTGACATTGATCCCCTGATCCGGTCGTGCATGTATTCTAAGCCATCAACAAGGTCCTTTCCCTGGTTGATGAGCTTGGCGGCCAGCTCGATCTGGTTGACCTTGCCATTGGGCATTTCCGAGAAGACCGCTCCCTCCCTGATCAATTCTTGCGCCAGTTCGTCCTGGTTATCGATGAAACCGACGCCGCAGATCGCAAATTCGCCGAACTTCAGGCGCAGGGTTAGCGGCTGGGTATCGCGGTCGCTGATGACCCCGACGCCCGCGTAGCCGTTCATGCCGATGTAGTCCATATCCTCGGAAAAACGCGATTTGAACTGGGCACGGGCAATGTTGTGGATCTTCTTGTTGAGGTTATGGCCATCGTACATGGCCATGCCGCCGTACGATGTCCCGAGGTGAGAATGGTAGTCGGTTACGTAGAACAGGTCGTTCTTGCAATCCTTGCTCGAAATGACCCCGACTATGCCGCTCATAGTCTGATCTGCTCTGTTGCCATATGTTAGTGAATAACCGGCTCTATTCTATGCGATAAATCTATAAACTCTGATAGATACTTATGATTTGGCTTTCTCCAGCTCTTTCGCATAGCCAACAAGAATTCTACCGAGCCGGCGATAACCCGCTTTCAAATACCACTTCCTCAGCCATACGGCAGCAGTTTTTTTCATATCATCGGGGAGCCTGTCAAAATCATCCTTTGCCTGTCTTGCTGCCTCATCCATTCCCGCTAAGATCTCTTCGCTCGTCTTTTTTTCTAGCATAAGAACCTCCATGTCGCATCACCGCTATATAACTATATTATATTATATTGGCGATTTGCCTGATGTCAAGGGTGAAAAAGAAAATAGGGGTGTTTCAAGACCGGCGGCTTGCTGGTCTTTGTTTCTTTTGTCACCAGATCGATCTCCTCGACCACGACCGGCGGCGCGATCACGGACATGGGATAGGAATTGCCGTTCTCATCCCGGAAGAAAAAATTGTAGGTATAGGCAGTATTGCCAACGGCGACGATATCCCTCAAGATCCTTGATGTGGCGGACGAAAACTCAAGACCCCTTGCCAGCGTCAGCGCGCCGGTCTCCACATCGATCTTGTACGCGACAAGCGGCGACGATAAAAGGGGTTTTCCCTTGCCCGCGCCGGCGAAATATCTCATGTAACGTTCCATCGGATCTCCAGCCAGTGTTGCCTCAAGCCGGCTGATGATAATACCGTATGAGTTCCCGTAACTCTTGCACATCTGGACCAGGGTTTTAATTGGATCGGAAATGGCCGCCGCATCGTCAACACCGACCACCATGACGCTCGGCAAAGCCGTGTACCGGAAACCATACGATTCGCTCCGGGAACGGCCGTGTCCGTTGGATCCGGGGATCTTCTTGGTGGGAGACCGGTTCATGAAAAATCCGGCCAGTTTGCCCTCCTTCACGATGTCAACGCGCTGGCTACGAACTCCCTGATCATCGATCAGGAAAGCGCCCAATAATGGCACTCCATGCCAGTTAACCAGTGTCGGGTCGTCATACGCGAACATGAAATCCGGCAATACTTTACGTCCGAACCTCCCGCACAGACCGCCGAGGCCGCTCTTCATGTTCTCGCCCATCATCTCGTTCTCGAACAACGGGGTTCTGGGATCAGACACACCTTTGCCCAGGACCTGGAAAAAAAGCTCGGCCGCGGCCTGATCCGTGAAAAGCACTGGTCCGGAATAATTTTCTTCCTTTATCAAACTCGCCTGCAGGGAAAGGGTTTCGGCCATGGCCTTGATCGAACTGGTGATCTCGGCCAACGGAGGTAGTTGTCCGGGTTCCGGTGCGCAGAAAGACATGAAATCCTCGAGCGGGTCACCGTCCGCAGACTGGGCCTTCGCCGTAACATCGATCGAAGTGCCCATTTCGACGCGCCGGCTGCGGTTGCCTTCGGCATCCAGAAAATACTGGGCTTGCACGCCGGTATGAAACGTCACTTTTGACTCCTGGATGCGCGGGTACATCCGGAACAGACTTGACAGCTCGCCTATTTTCAATTCCCAGGCCGCCCGCTCGAGTCGAAGCTGCGCAAGCCGTTCGTCATCACGGCAGACCGGGACTTTCGCGAAATCAGCGATCTCGTCCTTGACCTGCTGGTTTTGGATATAAGCCTTTTTGCGTGAAAATTTCTCCAGCGCCTTTTTATAGGTCCCGTCCGTAACCAGCCACAGCCCGTGCCGGATCGCTTCATAATCATCATCCAGCGGCAGGGTCGCTTGATCAGATTCGATCGATTCCGAACCGCTGACCTGACAGATGAAATTGCTGTTATCGAAATCATAAGAACCGACCCTCAGATCGACGAAAACGTCCCGGTTGCGCTCGTCCTCGCTGTATATCAAGCCGCCGAATGCTGCCTCAATATCGCAAGCCTGCCGGTCGATGACGCGGTAACTCAGGTAATAGGGCTTGATCTGGTTAGAGATCTGCAAACTGGTCATAGATCGGTTCAGCTCATCAGCCATGGCCCGCATCAACACGCTGTTGTCAAGGTCGTCCGTGTATCCAATATTAACTTGAAGCATAAGAACAACTAATGTTGTAATAAATCCTAATATCGAATTTCTAAATCCTAAACAAGCCCCCCCCACCTTCCTCCCCCTCGAGGGGGGAGGATAAAGGAGGGTGTGTTGGTTATTGGTAATTGGTAATTGGTAATTATCTGTCATTTGTTTGAAATTTGGTATTTGGTATTTGGTATTTTTCTTCATGGCAGCTCCTCTTGCGGTTGACCGGTCGGCGCCGGCAGGATCGGCGGTTTATCCTGTCCCTTGGCTTTCTTTTCGATCTCGATCTCCGAGACCAGGATCGACGGCGAGATCGATGATACGGGCACCCAACCCGATTCCGCGCCGCAGGTGCCGTTGAAAATGCCGTAATCGTCACCAGTTAGAATGATCTTGGACAGGGAAAGCAGCGGCGTTCCCACAATGTCGACGCCCCTTACAACCTCATCGGGCCGGCCGTCAACATAGACCCGTTTGACCAGTAGGGGAATGACCTTGAACGTTTGCGCCGATTCCCGGCCGGTCATCGTGTATCCGCCGGAAATATCGTAAAAAATGAGACCGTATGGTTTATTCTGTTTTTTGCACTCCTCGATAAGATTTTCCCTGAGCTGGACAAAAGGAACCTTGTTATCCGACTGCGTGTACAGCACACCCTGCCGGGATACGACGCGGCGTCCGTATGACCTCCGGCCGTGACCATTGGACATGGGAAAGTTGGCGATCGGCGAACGGCTGGTCAAGAACCCCTTGAGCACTCCCTTTTCCACGATTACAGCCTTCTGGGCCGCAACGCCTTCGTCATCATAGTTGTAATGGCCGTTCAGGTCCTGGTTACCGAACACGGTCATGGTCGGGTCATCAACGATGGATATGAATTCAGGCATGATCCGCTCATTGATCTTCTTGGTGAACGTCTGCCCTTCATACTCGCTTTTCTGCCGGTGTCCTTCAATGCGGTGCCCGAAAATTTCATGGAAAAACACGCCGCAGGCGCGGTTCATGAGAATGGCTGGACCCGAATAGGGCTCGACCAGGGGCGCATTCTTGAGCGCCGACAGGTTCATTATCAAGGTATCGATCTTGGCCAGTATGATCTCCTCTGCGGGCAGGGCGTCAAGGTCAGTGGCATAGAAGGACTCGGCCAGATACAGCTCCATCCCATCGTCGGCCATGGTCGACGCCGAAACCCTGACATAGTAGCGGAAGTATTTATCAAGTATCCTTGTTCCGTCGGTATTGACAGTATACTTGTTCTGCGCTAATGCCCGGAGCGAGATCTGCGAGTCGTAGATCCACGCATGCTCCTTGAACCGGGATGACAGCCGCTTGAGCTCAGAGCGCCAGGGTTCAGTATCCAGCACCAGCGCTGCTGGCTGTCCATCAACAAAAACTATCGGCTTTGATGCGGAAAAATCAGCCGACGTATCGGATTCCGCGACTTTTACCTGGCGTTCGCTTTGCACCTTGATGTATTTTTCCTGGGCGGATTTGAAGCGCTTGTCGGTCTCTATCCAGAGCGTCGACCGCAGGGCGTCGGGATCGTCATCCACGCACACCTCGACCTCGGAAGACATCCAGTCGGAATAATCAAACCCGCCGCCTCTGATCTCGTGGGTATTGTCCAGTTTTGCCGAACCCACGCGGACGTCGATATCGAGAAAGCGGTTTTTTTCGTCGGTGTCAGAATAAATGGCGCCCAACGATGCCACGATGCTGACCTGGTGCTGATCCCAGACCTCGTACTGCAGGAAATACATGGGGATTGGTTTCTGCTTGTGCATCGTATTGAACGAACGGTTAAGCTCCTGTGTCAGCGTCTTCAGGACGATGTTTTCACTGGCGCGGCCCAGCGCGCAAAGCGTGAGGAGCGCGGCCGCGATTTTCAGCATCCTGCGGTTCTTAAAGTTCATGAAACCCCCTATCGCACGTAACTGCCGGAATTGATGTCGACCGTGTTTCCCGTTGCATGATCCATCAGACCGCTCAGCAGGAATACGACGGTCGGCGCGACATCATGCGGCATTGCCACCCGGTTCATTGCGATCTCGGTGGCAACGAATTTTTTTTCGTTTTTTCTAAAATAATCTTCGGTCATCGGTGTCCAGACATAACCCGGAGCCACCACGAACGAATAGATATTTTCCTTGCCATACGCCCGCGCAACGGTCCGGTTCAAAGCAACCATGCCGGCCTTGGATGCGGCGTATGCCCAGTGATCCTTGTCATCACCCCGAAAAGCCGCGCGCGAAGCGATATTCACGATCCGTCCGCCGCCTGTTTTCTTGAAATGAAGCACTGCCTCACGGCACAGGATGCCGGTCGAGGTCAGGTTCGTCTCGATCGTTCTCTGCCAATCTTTGATCCATTGACGGCGATCGCGAGACAAGGGCGATGACTCATAGATACCGGCATTATTGACCAGCGCGTGGACCCGCTTGTATTTTCTTACGACCGATCGAAACAAGGCAGTGCATTTTGAAGGCTCTGAGAGGTCCGCCTGGAACACGGTCGCGTCATGACCCAACGCGCGCGCCACTTTTTTTGCGTTTTGGATATTCTTATGGCAGTGGACAGCGATCGTCGCACCGTAATCTGCCAGGCACCGCGCTACGGATTCGCCGATGCCACCCGAGGCGCCGGTCACCAGGATCGTTTGTCCATGAAGGTTTATTTTCATTCTATTGTCAGCTTATTATATGCCTTGTTGACAATGAGTCAAGATGATCGGCTTTGATGCCTATCCACTCTTTCGAGATCCCAACATTACTCCCCCCTCCCTGGATGGGGGAGGTTTTCTCTTTGGGAACAAAATAAAAAGTGAAAAGGACTTATGGCCGGCGTACCTAAAGCTTCAGTTTGTAGATATCCTCGGGTCCCATGACCGCCAGGGTTTTCATACCCAGCGCCTGGGCCGGTTCCAGGTCGACGTCTAAGCGGTCGCCGATGACCAGGCATTCTTCCGGGATGATACCCATGGTATCGATGATCTTCTTGAAGAGCTCCAGATCAGGCTTGAGCATTTCAAAGCTGTTGTATGTGAACACCTGATCGAACAGCGCGAAAACACCCAGGGCGATCAGTATGCGTTCGGCCTGAACCTGATTGTTATTGGTCAGAACCGCCAGTTTATATTTCGCTTTCATCTGTTTAAGGGCCTGCTTCAATTTGGGGTCTTCGTGAATGTATTCGCCGGCGTCAAAATAGGCGCTGTTTTCCTGATGCCAGACACTGATCGGTATGCCGTATGAGATCAGTGCCCGCGTATACGGCACCGCATGTCCGGTTTGCTTCTTCAGTTCGGCGCGGCGTTCTTCGATCAGCTGTTTTGCCGTTTCATAATCGACCTTCTTGTTCTTGGCATACGTGTAATACGCGGCTTCGGCAAAGCATTTTAGCACCTGCGGGCTGCTGTACAGCGTGCCGTCAAGGTCAAAGACGATCGCTTTGATCATGGGGTCACTTTATCCGGTGCCGTCTTTTTTCTTTTATGTTTGATATATTCCGTCAGCATGGGGATCAGGGAAATGAGGATGATCGCGATCACGAAGAATTTCAGGTTATTTTTTACAAACGGTATGTTGCCGAAGAAAAACCCGGCAAAGACGAACAATGCCACCCAGGCCACGCCGCCGATGACGTTATAACTGATGAACGCAAAGTAGTTCATCCTCCCGACCCCGGCCACGAACGGCGCGAAAGTGCGGACGAACGGCACGAACCGGGCGATCACGATGGTCTTTTTGCCGTAGCGGTCAAAAAACGACTTTGTCCTGTCCAGGTGTTCGCGCTTGATAAAGCGGGAAAAGACCTTTTCGCCGAAAAAGTGTCCGATCCAGTAATTAACCGTGTCGCCGAGGACTGCGGCCAGGGCGAGAATAAAGAACAGCACGTACACGTTCAGAACGCCGGCGGCGGCAAAAGTACCGGCGATGAAAAGCAGCGAATCTCCGGGCAGGAACGGAGTCAGCACCAATCCCGTCTCCATGAAGATGACAAGGAATAAGATGACATAAACGTAGTTGCCATAGGTCTGAATAAGCGTCAGGAGATAAGTATCGACGTGCAGGATGAAATTGATGATGTTTTTTATCATGGTTCCATTAAGAATGCGTTTTTTTATTTATTTTTTTTAAAAACTCTTCCGCTTTTTTCCCGGTGGCATGGCGGCTGTTTGTTGTCTGCCGCTTTACGAACTCGCGTGCCGCCTGTTTTTCTTTCATGCCCAGGTCATCATAAAATGTTTCCAGCGCCAAAATGACCTTGCCGAGCGCGATATTGCGGCATTCAACCGTATCGTAATCGTAGTGTTCGACCTTAAGCAGTTTTCTGGTGATCCGTCCCCGGTACTCGCACTTTACCTGGGCGATCTCGGCCAGAGCCGAAACCGCATGACCCGCGGTGATAAGCTTGCCAGCATTGAGAAAACCGCATAATCTGCCTAGCAACCGGCCGGCTTTTTTCTCTTTGTCGGCTTTTATCAGGCACCCGACAATGTCGATCGCGGTCCATTTAAGGATCTGGTTTTCGCTGTCCAAAAGGTCGATAAAAAATTCAATATGCGGATAGAGCCTGCGGGGATTTTCTCTTGCCGTCGCGACCAGCGCCTTCGCGCAGCCGTACTTAATCTTTGGATCGCTGGAGGACAGGTCTTTCAGATCCCAGGACGTTGTTTTTTTCATTATGGATATTATACCAAATCTAATGCAAAATTCAAGGAACTGATTGTGGTTAATCTGCTCTCTACGTCAATAATATTAACATTCTAACATTCTAACATTCTAACATTTTAGAATGATCGAATCTTTCCCGGGGTTTAATCTTGCATGGAATGGTTCTATCTTATTATCCTGCCGCTTTAACAATTTCTCTTGCCCAGTTGGCAGCGCGCTCCAGCTCCACATCCTTTTCAAAACCCTTGCCCAGAGCATCACCCATCGCCCGGGCGATTTTCTCCGTGTTGCCGTAAACCGAATCATAAACGATCAGTATTTTCATGGTTGTTTTTGCTCCTTTCCGTAAAAGGCATAAAAAAATCCTTTATCAGAGTTACTAATTCGTTGACAGCAAAATCAAAATCGATAAGCTCAGGTATTTGATTTTTCAGCCTGATGTTCCACAATCTTTTGTAATCTGGATGTTTAATCGCTCTTAACAATGACGACACCTCAATATCAGCACCGCTTTTTTCATAAAAAGACTCCCTGACCGTCCTGATACTTATATTAGACTTAAATAAAAACAATAAATCCCATAAATCACGCGGTTCATTAACAACATCTAGAATTCGTAATATTTTTTCCGCAGCTATCGATTCCAAGTCATATGTCTTGAGCTGACGGGTTTGTCCTTTATAATCATCAAACGTAAATTGGATTTTTCTCTCTTTTGAAGACAGAACAATTATATCCTCTATCATATCTATTTTCAACTTCTTATCCATTTGTATCTCAGGTATGATATTGTATGCGATCAGCAACTGGATGTGACCCTTTTGCGGACGCAGTACCTCGCTTATGTTCAGGTCAATAGGCAATACCTTTTTTGTCTCATCGACAACGCTGGTAAATGCGGTTTCATAAAACGTGCTTTTATTGCCATGGTGTATAATGAAATCAAGATCTTCAGAATACCTGAATTCCGGAAAGTATATTTTTTTAAGGGCTGTGCCTCCCCGGAAAATCAATTGGGTTCTAAGAAAATCGTTGCCGGCAATGCGGTCAAGGAGCAATTCAATAAAATAGTCTTTTTCAATCGTATCTTCCGATACTTTGTATTTATCACTTAGTCTCAGGGCAAGGTTGTAATCGATCATCCTCACGCCTGCAAGATTTTCCTAATTTGCTCCGCGCCCACATTATCCAACAAGCGCCAGCTATTGCCTTTTATTGCTCTCTTACCCATTGTCGGATCGAAAATATCGTACCTCAATCTTACATATTTTTTTAGCGCATCCAAAAGCCAGGAAGGACCTATCTCAGTGAGTTCAAGAATATAGCCAATCCTTTTTGCCACCACATTCTTGCCGTATTTTTGAACATACGACAGTAATAGTTTATAATCAATTCTATCTTTAGCCAACCAAATGCCTTTTGCCACTTCGGTCATGCCGCCGCAGTATTCCGGATGAGCGACAGCATCAATGATTGTTTTTTCAATGTTCGACAGATTGGCTTTTTCGGTCTTTGTAACCCAGGCGCTGGTCACACCCCAGATCTTGGATTTATCAACGAATACAAAGATAACCGTTTGCTTTAGCGCCTTGGGAACAACCTGTCTTATCGGCGTGGCCACAAAAATTTTCAGTAATGGCTGGGTCGTCATACCCCAGTACCGCATCGCACTGTAGAATGCGATATAATAATGCGGTGAATTGGCAATCTCCCGGGCGACTATATACCAGTTGCCGGAATAGCTGTCAATTGATCCGAGTTCCTGGGGGATAATAATATGTATTCCCTTTTTGAGAGTCGATATTATTTTTCGCTTTGTAAGCTCGGAAACCAGACGACCCGCCGAGAAGTAATTCAACCCGGTTATTCGCTCCACATCCTTTATCGTAAAGATCAGCTTATGCTCATTGTAGAGTTCCGTAATCAACCCGGCACTCGTTCTTCCAAGCGTTCTAATGATTCTTTTATCCATATTATCAACCATTTCTGTATAGAATTAACGCTCTCATCGTTAATTATATACACAAATAGTAGTTTGTCAAGCGTTATATAACATAAACCCAGACACAGATTTATACAGCAAAGACATAGTTTCCTCTCCCCTTGTGAAAAGGAGTTTAACCAATCTGAACGGATCGGCTTTGTTCAACGCTGTAAGCCAAGTAGTGGTCGAGCTAGAGTGTGGCAGGTCAGCCTTTATTCTTATCAATGAATTTTAAAGCCTTTAGATAAACGTTTTTTACTCCGTTATTGGTTTCCTTTGCCAATATTTCAACAAATTTGTTAACAAGTTCTTTTTGCAACCCGAGATTGCTTTTTGCTATTTCCGTTAGAGCGAATGCCGCACTCCATCTTACGACCGTGCCTTTGTCCATTGTATTTTCTAAAAGTTTTGGTATAGCTTTTGAGACTTCTTTGGGAAATCGCTTGGCTACATTGCCGATAATTCTTGAGGCTTCCCATTTCACCCTTGGAGCCTTGTCAGTAAGACTTTCTATAACAAAATCAAGACAGTTTTCGGCAAATTCGGGATCTTGCTGGGTAACGTACTCCAATGCTTCAATACAATTACCCTTATCCGCAGTAGAGCCGGCTTTGAAACAACCGATAAGCTCATTGACCAGGGTTTTGTCATTATTCAATGCTTGCGCCAGGAGCGTTACGATTTCCTTCGGTTTCTTGTTTGACTTGAGTATTTTTTCTATTTTACTCTCAGGCAGCATATTATCCTCCTCTGCAATTATCAAATATTGATTTCCGGTTTGTATGTGCGTTCATTTTTTGCTCATTTAATTATATCGATACCCCAGTTAAATTCAAGATTCAACAATTTATGTTATGTCGCGAAGCAACGAAGTCGCTGAATCAATCTCATACTTACCGGAACCAAACAAAACAGGACAGGCCGGTTTTGTTCCTAATATCATTTATGCTTCTGCCATGCTGCAAGAAATGTAGTGGTCGAGCTTGCTCGACAAGCGTTTGAAAACTAAAAAAAGTATCATGAGTTAGTTTTCGTTCCTGACGTAAATCTGACAGAAATCTGACGAAAAAGAATCATATACAAGACCTGACGAAAAGCTGACATATTTCTGACACAATATTATTCTCTCCCCGACACCGTTGGAAATAACAAATCTGGTATTGTTTTTATTCGGAATTTAGTAATTAAGAACACCTTGATTAAATATGCACTAGTACATAATATGTAGCTCTTCCAGTGCCTTTTCTTTCTATAAAATTGAGGCTCATCAATTTTCTGAACTTTTGGTTTGCGGTTTCCCTGGTAATTTTGAACCTTTTTGTGATATCTTCACTTGCTACTCTCCCACGCTCCCAGATGAAATTCAGAATCTCTTTCTCTCTATCTGTAAGCTGAGCGTATGTTTCTTGTGGAATTCTGTATATCGGTGCCGACTTCTCCCGACCGTAGAAAGTGACAACAAAATATCCCCCATCATAATCAAAATCAGGAGGACGAAGCCCATAATTTCTCAGTTGAGAAGGCATACCAGGAATACCATAACCCTCTCTTTCCATTAAATCCATAACAAATGCCGCGTCGGCTATTCTTTGATTTCGTCTAACATTAGTCACATCAAAAGATTTTATACGTTCTATTGTATTGGGTCGGAGAAGATGCCCAGGGCTTTTTATTATTACCCTATCTCTAAACATTCGGAATGAGATATGGGCACCTAGTGTGTAATCCCTGTGAACCAATGCATTAACTATGGCTTCTCGAATGACTTCCTCAGGGTATTCAAAATCTTTATTCGCCCTCTGGAAGCCCTTGATTCGAGGTACCTTGGTAACGTGTTTCTTATAAAAATTTACAGAAGCTTCTACCATGTTAAACAGTGGACCAGTGATGTTCCCACTACCATCTCCAACTATTTTTTCAAGCGATATTCCATCTTTGGGAATCCCACTAAAACACTCTACTGTAATGGTATGTTCTTTAAGAAAAACCTCAGGGTGTTCTCCGAAAATCACAATTCCAGCTAAAGTCGGTATATTATGACCTCCCCGTTTAACTAGATATTTTACCTTCCTAAAGTAATCCCATAATTTTATGGACGGAATTTGATATGACAACTTTTTCTTTTTTAAATAATTTTCAATTGCCTTATATGAAAAATCACTGGTAGAAGCTTCAGGCACTGGTCTTTCTTCTTCAAGCGATGGACATTCCATTTTATCTGGCATTGTCATAGTATCCTCCTTTTTTTTGCTTTTGTTTTGCATATTACTTAAATAATCTTTGTTTATTATTCTTATTTCCTCCGCAAGATCTTCATCAAAGAAATCAACTTTTACGCCATGCTTGCGTAGATATATTACACCATGTATCTCAGGATTAGGGTCAAGAATACCAACTACTACTCTAACAATACCTTTCTCAACTATCCTTTGAGCACAGGGTATTTTAGGTGGCTTTCGTTCAGTGCACGGCTCTAAGGTCGTATATAGTGTACCACCAAATGAATCTTCATCAGTCTGCATTTTCATCAAAATTGTGAACTCTGCATGATCGCCAGCACTGAAATGACAACGATGAGCCCTGGAAAATGTTTTTTTATTTTTGTTAACCAACACAGCCCCGACCATAGGATCTACTTTGTTAATATGCTCTGATTTTGCTAGTTTCATCTCCTCAACAGCAATTTCCATGAAATTTCTCTCTCTCCTATTAGGCCTACTCATTTCTTCTCTCACTCCTTATAAATTTGCATTATTTCATAGTGGACGTATTTATATTATGCCTTTACTATCATTCTATAAGTAATACGACACCGACGAATACAATTTCTATAGCACCACTACTATTGTCATCAACAATAATGTCAGTACGAACATAGCAAGCATTACTGTTTCGCCTATTGTCCATTATAAAAGCTGTTGCCGAAGGTTATTTAGGGGAATTTTGATTCCCTTCTTATCAAATGTTATATACTTATGAGCTTTTTTTATCATTTCACTATTCGTTATTTGTGATAACATAGCTTAAATTCTAAATGTAAGCGCAATATCGTCGAAAAGTGCTATTGAAGAATCAAAGTCTTCTTGGGTAGTTGTGAATGTGAGGGTATACAGATTTTCCTTGACCCTGTCTACCACAAGGATTTGGTAAAGCGCTAACTGCTCGCCCAAGTTAGTTACCCAATCGACCCGATATTTCTTTGCGGCAAGACCCAGGAAGAGAAAATTCTCTTTGAAAACAAGTTTTGCATTAGGCATGAGTGCGAGAACATCTGCTAAGCCACTTTCGTACATTTCATCTAATTCACCTTTCCAGGTATCAATATTAGTAATTATCACATTCACATTCCTAGCAAATCCCAGTCTTTCAACAGACTTCAAATCTCTAGCAAAACCGTATTGGGTTTCTTGAGGAAATCTAGAAAACTCCCAATATTCAGGGTAGCAAAAGCCGAATTGAAACTCCTTTGACACTTCCGGTTTATAGCCTATGGGGACAATAAAATTATCCAATTTGCTGGTAATTAGCTGTTCAATCTGAGTTTCGAGTCTGCGAATCTTTTCATCAGCAGAGAACTTCTTAAATTCCCTTTCCGTAGATGTAATTCTAAAGTAGGTATCTCGAAGCAGAAGGAAAATTACAACAAATCCTGCTGCTGCCCCGCCTATACTTACACCCTTATTCTGAACCTGAGCAAACGAATCCAGAAAGTAAAAGAGAACATAGGCAGCCACTAAGCTCAGGATGAACAATACAACAACTACAAGTAAGAAGCTTCTTCTCTCTCTTGAGTGATTTATGTCAGTCATATTTTATCTCCTTCAAGTTAATGACGTTTAACGACTATGCTTTGTCGTGCGCTATTATTTAATTTCGTCATTCCGCAATTTATCTATTTTTTTCTTTAAAGCTAATTTAGGATTTAAATCTACAGCTTTTAAGAAATATTTAAGAACACTTTTTTTGCCATCCAAGACCAGAAATAATTCTCCAATTTTTCTATATGATGTCGCCTTCTTATTAACTGAAACATTTTTATTTATTACCTTTTCGTATTTGTTAATTAATTTCTTAATAATAACTTCATCTTCACAAGCTGCTTTCTCACCATATTCGCTTTCTGCTCTATTAAATAGATCATATAGATTGAGAAAATCATCCAATCTTTCTTCTTCTAGACAATAGCCTTCAAAGGAATATTTAATTCTATCATTTGATATTATTAACGAAACTGTTTTTTCTTTAGAGTTAATTTCATATGAATCTGCTCGGCTAACTTGAGGTCTAAATTTATTAATGATTGATGCATCCTTTATATTAATGATAAAAAGCTTATCACCATCTTCATGATCGCTATCCAAAGAACAGAAAACACAAAAATTCCCGTTAGAATCAATTCCATTATTTAATAAATTTGCGTGCAAGCGATAACTAAAAACGATATTCCCCTTAATATCTTTTACATAGAAGATACCCTGTAAATCTGAGGTAAATAACCAATCATTCACAATATAAATACCACTGTTTGAAATTTTGCAATCGTTCGGTCTTTGTATTTTATCATCGATTAATAATATTTTATCATTCTGTAATATTACAATTCTTCCATTACCAGAATCTCTATGTCCAATCATGTCTCCATTCAAATTGGCATCAGCCCATGCAATCATATACTGTTTGTTTTTTGAATAAGAGAATTGTCCAATAAAATTAATATTATCAATAGTAACGAAGTCACCCATAAACGACAATTTTACGTTCGGGAACATTTTTTATAGTATCCTCATATTATCTAACTAATGTCACATGAAACATGACAGAAAGCATGTCGTATTTTAACACGGTTGGCGTACTGCTGGAAGCATGAAATTTTGGTTTGTAATTTCACATGATATTTGGTCTATAAATTCAATGGGTGCGGCTTTAATAAATTCTGATAGTAACCAGTTTTGTTTTAGCTCAAAATGCCTAAAAAGCACGGTTGGTTGATATCTTGCCAATTCACTTAGCCTGTGCATTGAAGCAAGCATAATAGTCAAGGGATGTCTGCCGATAGCTTTTGGATGTGTATGTCTTTTTAAATACCATAAAGTGTTGCTACCAAATATATATTGAAAATCCTTTCTAATTTTTTCGTGATATGTTGTTAATTTTATTATATTGTTTTTCCTTTCATTTCCAGAACGATACCAGTCAAAACGTTTCTTCTTTCTTACTATGAACTTATCTTTGACACCCTCATCTTTTTCATAACCCATTGGACTAATTTTGTTTATTATATATTGGTTTGAATAATTTTCTGGTAATTCAGCACAAATCCACGCTTCATTTGACCTACATTTAGCCACAAAATGGGGATTGATTACTGGAATATATATTTCGGAATATCCACTTGGAAATGTAAGATAGAAACAACGATGAATAAACGGTAAATTATATAGCAAATCTTTTAGTGAATATTCATTACAGCCAGATTCGCCAAAATAATTACACAAACTTGATAAAATTCCACTGGAACGAAATGTTATTAATTCATTTTTCAGATTCGTAACATCCTTTTTAACGCTACCCGTTGCTCCATGAAGCTCAAAAGTGTGGCAGGTCAGCATTTCTCCGAAATTTTAACAGGTAGGCCGAAATTATTTTAGATTTTGAGATTTTCCCCAACGTTCTTCAAAACTCTTCTTTAACACTGGCAAGAATTTAGTTACTAATTTTCTAGGCAAAAAGACAACAAATGATTCTTTATCTGCTAAATCTTTTATACCATGGCCCACTATAATTAATGCATTATCCGCAATTATATATCTATCATGTAATTCATAAGGCTTGTCATATTTTCTCATCGCGATGTTCTTGAATTCTTTTCTAAACCGTTTGAGATTGATTCCAAACTTTGTAATATTACCCTGCTCTTCAGTGCCAGGTCTACATGATAAAAACCTTATTTTTCTGTTTTTCCCGAATTTTTCAAGTACATAAAAAGTACCGTTTCCATAGAATGGATCTACAATACAAAGATTGCCTTTTAATAAATCAATAATTTTGGGGAAATTTTTGTTTGGATCTGTCCAAGAATCCTTCCCTGTAAAAAACAAAACCTCTTCCGAAGTTGATGAAGATACGATCTCTTGTCCTACTTTTTGTTTGTCTATCCAACCAGGGAACCAAAACTTCCTTTTGTTTCTACCCTTACCTAAAATCTTAATTTTTATTATATCTTCTTTAAGTAATGGCTCCATTAATGCAGTAAGACAATTAACTTTAATCTTCTTCCCAGCCCCCTCATTCAATAAGTGAGTCAGTTCTTGGGAAGATAGAATTTGGAAAAAATCTCCATCTTTTAATAATTTACAAACCCTGTATGCAAAACTTCTTTTATTAGTTAAAAACTTCTCGCATCTTTGTAAAATCGTGTTTTTGATAACCATTACTACACCTTAATATAAAGCCATTTTTTTGACGGAGACCCATTAACGTTTCTCTTTATTTTTTTTAGCAGTCCTTTGCGTACAATTTTTCTCAAGGGGAGAGTTAAGTCGGATGCTTTTAAATGGTAGTCTTTCGTTTTTAATTCGGATATAATTTCACTTATGGTTTGCGGAGCGTTAAAAAAACCCTCATCAATAAGTGATTTAATTTTCTCTATCGTGCTTCCGTGTTTATACCATGTATTTGTTTTTGATATGACCTTGACAGCTTTCTTACCCTCGAGCGCAGTTATTCTTTTTTCGTGATTTTTTAGTATCTTGATGATTTTACTCATTTCTTTTTCGCTTGGCATCTGTTTCCTCTTCTATATAAGGGTATTTTTGCAGAAATTTTCTATCCCCCCGTTTTCCCTGTGATAGTAAAAAATCTGCTCTCTCCAAAGCCTTGCGTGTTGCATCACCAAAATTATATCCTTTATTATGTAATTCTTCTTCTACTTCATTCAGAGTCTTGCCTTTGATAAAAAATTTGTTTTGCCACAATATTTTCAAAGCATCCGGGGCAGTTTTTGCTATTTTCATTTCAGGTACCTAAATAAAATATTTATATTTACCAGCGCCATCCTTTTCCCTTTGTATACGCTCTCTCCTAAGTAGATAAAGTAGATTGACTCTGATGTCGGTGAGTTTTGCGGTGCAACCTAATCTGTCTTTAAGTTCTTTCTTTATTTCTTCAGCGGTTTTTGGGTTCTTTTCCAGGATTTTTAAAATTTTTTCTGCCAAACTTGTTCCTTGTTTCTTCTGTTTCTTTTTCATCATCTTTGCACCTACCTCCATTGCTGTTCATCCCTTATATAACCCAGCTCACGCCTTCCCAATAATTTGAGAATAATGGCTAACTGAGATTGTTTATTATCGAACATGCTGATATTTCTCTCCTTAGTTCTTTTACCCTAAAAGCTACGTTAATTTTGTCCTCTACTTACTGACTTAAGTATAAATAATTTAGGATAATTGTCAATAACTGGATGCAGGAGTCGAGTTCGCTGGACATATGTTCTATATAAAAAGTATAATACATATGCAAAATCACCTTTTATTCTAAACATCACCTGAAATTTTATGATTTTATAGTTAAAAACATAGAAAATACGGCAGTTCAGTTTTTTACCCAGTAATGCTATTGCTCCCTAGCAATCCGGAAACGGTCTTTTGTCTGTTGATTTCTTATTTCGGCAAAATTTTTCGATGCATTTTCTTTAAGTTCTTTAATATTCCTTAAAAATAATTTACGCATTTTCTCGGTTTCATTGGCTACGTTTGATAAATATTTTGGTAAATATGATTCCTTTATCATGTCAATACAATAATTCGCCTTCATATTTCGTGAAGATATCGAATGAATGAGAACCATATGGTCATTTTCTTTTATCTTGTATCTTGATCCTTTTGTTTTACATTCGTACAAGTCGCCGCTGAACAAAATCACGGGATAAATGATTTTTATAAAAAGAGCTGCCTCCTTAGAACTCTGGTGATCAGCATTAACTTTTATATACTCATTATACTCTTTCTCTTTGGATCTCGTGGCTTTACACAATCCATATAGTGTTCCATACAATTCACCGTGATTCGCTTCGTTTTTCCCCCCTGCTCCGTGTTTAACAGTACAAAATTGTGTTGCAATATATTCACACTCCCTGTAGTGAGATACAACATCTGCAAGTTCATATTCCATTGGTACTCCCTCAAAAAACCATGGAACACTACAGCATGCTACAGCAATATCAAATTGACCCAGAAATGTTGCTTTTCTTGTGAAACCAACTATTGGAAAGTGATTATTTTTACAAGCTATTAGTATTTCAACTTCAAAACTGTCAAGGATATCTTCACTTTCAGATAGTTTGATAGAACGAGTCGCATCTGCATCAAGTTCACGTGATTCCCCTGAGTCTATATCTTCATACGGTGTGTTTGTAATGACATTATATTTAAACTTCTCAAGAATGGGACATATACGCTGTTCTAACAAATAACCTGAATACTGTAGAGCATCACGGATTTGTTGCGTCTTTATCTTATTAAAACTCATTCTTTTATCAAACCGTTCATTCATATTCATTTATTATATCTATTTCCAAAACAAACACTTCTCCTGAACTTTTATGTCTCTATCGCTTCTCTGTCTCTATTATCCACAGTTTACAGTTCTTTGTCAATGACATTTTATACGTGGTAGTTTATTTTTAATAATGGCCATATATTCACACCTTCTGGCTAGAGCCAAAACAATAACCTTAATCTCCGGACGGCTGGATGGTGCTGGCTTCCATCATGAGCATCACTGTTCTTTGCGGGGCTCTTGTCCGGTGCGTAAAGCCCTTTGATATCGTCACTCCCTGATCGGCATACAATTCAATCGTTCTGTCCTTCAGATCGATAAACAAGTAACCGTCCAAGACAAAAAAGAATTCATCGGTATCATCATGCTTATGCCAGTGATACTCGCCCTGGACTATGCCAACCCTTATTACGCAGTCATTAACCCTTGTGAGCGTCTGGTTGTACCACTTGTCTTTGCATTCGGTCACCATTTTAGGAATATCAATAAGTTCGAAATGCTTGTATTTGATATCCAGTTTGGTCACGTAATCGAATTGTTTTCCCACTGATCCTCCCTATAAAAAGCCAGTCCCGCCTTCATAAAGCAAAATCATAAAGGCGGGACCGGAAAGAATGTAAGGTCGCTTATTCTGCGCTGCGCTTGAGCAGACGTTCCCACTGCCGGTCGATCTCGGCCTGAAAATCCGGGATCGTAGTATTGTCTTTGAGCTTGAACAGATGACCGAATCGGCCCTGCATCTTCAGATATTCCTCAATCGGCTTTTTCTCTTTGGGTTTGACCGTTATCTTGTACTTGCCGTTCTCGTATTCGTACAAGGACCAGATACAGCACTCCATTGCTAGGCGCGCCACGACCGCGGTCTTCTCGGGAGCATAAGCCCATCCCAGCCGGCACGGCGAAAGGATGTTTATGAACGACGGGCCGTCGGCATCGAGCGCTTTGCGTACCTTTGTCACCAGGTCGTTCCAGTGACCGATCGACGCCTGCGCCGCATAAGCCGGATCGTGCGCGATGATGATCTCGGTCAGGTTCTTGCGGGGCTGCATCTTGCCCGGGATCACGGTCCCGGCCGGCGATGTCGTCGTGTGCGCGCCCGAGGGCGTGGCCGACGAACGCTGGATCCCCGTATTCATGTACGCTTCGTTATTGTAGCAGACGTAGAGCATGCGATGCCGGCGTTCGATCATCCCTGACAAAGCCTGCAATCCGATGTCGTAGGTCCCGCCGTCGCCGCCGAATGCGATGAACCTGATCTCTTTATCGATCTTGCCCCTCTTCCGGAATGCACGGTACGCGGATTCCACGCCCGAAATAGTGGCCGCGACGTTCTCGAACGCGTTATGGATGTAGGGGACTCCCCAAGCAGTATAAGGGTAGATCGTCGAGATGACCTCAAGACAACCGGTCGCTGCGCCCACTACCACGGGTTGCTGGGCTGCAAGCAGTACCTGCCGCGCCGCGATCGTCGCGCCGCAGCCGGCGCATGCCCGGTGACCGCCCAGGAATTTTTCCTTTTGAGCCGCGAGTTCTTTTATGTTAGCCATTATTCACCCCGCACTCCGTAATACGCAATATCCTTGTCTACTTTGCCGGTTTTCTTAAACGCCAGAAGTTCCTCGTAGATACTCTCGATCTCTTCGATGCTGATATCCCTTCCGCCCAGGCCGTAGACGTAGTTCTTCAATATCGGTTTCGTGTTCGAATCGTATAGGACGGACCGGCAGTCATTGTACAGGTGGCCGCCCATGGACGAGAGCGTGTCCGCCCGGTCCATGATGCCGACAACATTCACCTTCGTGAGTGCCTTGAGCATTGCTTCCCTGGGAAACGGACGGTAGACCCGGCACCGGATCAGACCGACTTTCTTGCCGTTCTCGCGCATCCGCTCCACCGCGACCTTTGCCGTACCGCCGGTCGAACCCATGGCGAGGATCGCCACTTCGGCGTCGTCCATCTTGTACTCTTCCAGAATCGGGTAGTGGCGTCCGAATTCTTTAGCAAAATCATTCTGGGCTTTATCGATTATCGGCAGCACATGGTCCATGGCGTCGATCTGAGACCGCTTATGCTCGAAATAATAATCCTGCAGATCAAGGGCGCCAAGGGTTATCGGGTGATCAAGATCAAGCAGCGAATTCTTCACTACTCTCTCTCCCAGCCATTTTGGCACTTCCTTGTCATCGACGAGCTCCACCCGTTCCATGCCGTGACTGATGATAAATCCGTCGGTCGTGACCATCACGGGCATCAGCGCCTCTTCCGCTATTTTAACGGCCATGATCGTCGAGTCGTAGGCTTCCTGCGTATTCTCGGTGAATATCTGCAGCCAACCTGAATCCCTTGATGCCAGCGAATCCGAATGATCGCAATGAATATTGATCGGGCTCGACAGCGACCTGTTAACCAGGCAGATCACGATCGGCAGCCGCAGGCCGCCGGCAATGAAAAGGATCTCGTGCATCAACGCCAGACCCTGCGAAGAGGTTGATGTCATAACCCTGGCACCGGCAGACGACGCGCCCACGCAGGCACTCAACGCCGAGTGCTCGCTTTCCGCGGGTACGAATTCGGTCGTGACCTGTCCATCGGCTACAAACGACGCGAACAACTGGACGACTTCGGTCGCGGGTGTAATCGGATAAGCGGCGACCACGTCAGGGTTGATCTGGCGCATGGCTTCAGCCATCGCCTCGTTACCGGTCCGCGCAACTACGATGTTCTTATTCACAACAAACCTCCCTTCACCCCCTCCTTTGTCCTCCCCCCTCGAGGGGGAGGGTAAGGGTGGGGGGCGCTCATTTTTCCTCCCGGACCATGGTAATAGCTTTGACCTTGGGCGGGCATTCTTCCGCGCAGATCCCGCAGCCCTTGCAGTACCGGTAATCGATCCCCTGCACTTTACCATCCTTGACGATTATTGCCGAATCCGGGCAGTAGATCCAGCATATCATGCAGTGCGTGCATTTTTTCGAATCCCAGACCGGCTTGTCGCTCCGCCAATCGCCGGTTTCGAATTCCTGGCTGGTCCCGGCTTCCAGGACCAATCCAATCGGCAAATCCTTCCAGCCTTTCTTTTCCTTTTTCATTTCTCTTTAACCTCCTCGTACGCCCTTCTTATGGCCTTGATATTACCATCGACCACATCCGGGCGGGTAGGAAATTTGTGATGCAATCTGTTTTCAACGGATCCCAGCATGGGCTCGAACTCAAGCAGCTTTGATACTTTGATCAGCGCGCCCAGCATTGGCGTATTCGGGATGTCGCGCTTCAGAATGTCATTGGCGATCTTGCTGGCATCGACAACGTAAACTTTTTGAGACGTTATTTTCAATTGTTTTTTTATCTCCTCGGCTGTTTTCTGGCTATTTACAAGGATGATGCCGTCTTTTGCCAATCCTTCGGTCACGTCAATACTCTCCATTAGTGTTGGATCCAGCACCACGACGATATTGGGCTCCTTAATGCCACAGTGCTGGAGTATTGGTTTGTCAGATATGCGGTTAAAGGCATAAACCGGAGCACCCATGCGTTCGGGTCCATATTCCGGGAACGCCTGGATATATTTTCCGGTTTCCACGGCGGCATCGGCAAATAACAGAGCGGCGGTTTTTGCGCCCTGGCCGCCCCGGCCATGCCATCTTATTTCCAATAATGCCATTTAGACTCCTTTCCTTGCAGCATTAAAACGTGTCGATTACGGTGATAAATCATAGATTATCCCGATTTCATCATTCAAATTCCTTATACCAAGGAATCGGGATCCCGTTTCACGGGACAGTGATAAAAAAATCTGTGTTTCCGTGCTCAATGTATATTCGCCGTGATCGCAGGATGGAGTAATTATATGTAAAATAACGTGAAAGTCAAGTAAAATTGACCTGTTAACCGCTTCTGTCACTCCTGCCCCGTACTTTTGTACGGGATAAACTCCAGCAGGAGTCTAGTATGTCGAATATCTGGATTCCGCGCCATGCACGGAATGACGCATAAATTCTTTTTTTCGGTTCTTTTTTTAATCGACGATCACTAACCGATAATTCCTGCCCTCGATTACGGCATGATACACCCCGGCAACATGAGGCTTGAAGATCAGTTCCTGGCAGTATTTCTGCAATACCTTTCTACCGGATATATCAAAGATCTCGATCATTGCCTGGCGGTCAGTATGAATGCGGATCGCTCTGCCAATTGTCTGAACCTGTTCGATCATTGCCGGCGGTGCAGCAATGTGAGACTCATCAATGGCCGTTACGGTATTTTTCTGGATGATCCAGGTTTCGGGATCGATCACGATGCTGACCGGTTCCTGCGGCAACATGCACTCAACGTGTTCATATGAAGAATCGACCGCGAGCGTGACGATCGTGTCACCGGCGGCATAATTGACCCCAATGGGCAAGGGCATATGAAATACCGCGGGCCCGATCGTCTGCACCTGGTCGACATCCAAAACCAAGCGCCAGTTCGGAGATTCGAATATTTTGTTCCATTGCACCTGGTAGACAGGATATCCCATGTCATACACCCATTCCTGGAAGAACCAGTCGTAATCGCCGGCAAGGGTCTGGTTCATGATGCGGTTAAGATCATCGGTCGATGCATTTGAGTACTCAAATGAATCCCGGTATGCGGCCATAAGATCAAGCCAGGTCGAGTCATCGTGGCACAGGTACCTGATCATATGCAATACCCAGCTTCCCTTATAATAACTGTGGCTGCCGCTGAAGATCAGGTCCACGGGCGGATCATAGATCGGGTGGGGGTATGCGTCCTCGCCGCCAAAGTAGGTGCTGCGGCGGTTGAGCATGGTGTTGATGAAGGCAGCATGGCCATCCCGGTGTTCCCGGTACAGCGCGTCACAATAAGTGGCAAAACCTTCGTTCAACCAGACGTTCTTCCAGCCAAAGCAGGTGACCATATCCCCCCACCACATGTGGGACAGCTCGTGAGCTATTCCGTAATAATTCGGAGGACCCTGGATCCAGCCGCGCAGGATCGTCACCATGGTCTGGTGTTCCATGCCGCCGTAATAAAAAGGATATACGACGTTCATGCCGTACCGCTCGAACGGATAGTTGCCGAAGA